>Ga0209629_10003041_pt1 | contig 11780 bp, 13 predicted proteins | sample TergutCu122P5_FD_187286 | JGI IMG/M metagenome (GOLD analysis project Ga0209629, IMG submission 187286) | Cubitermes ugandensis P5 segment gut microbial communities from Kakamega Forest, Kenya - Cu122 P5 (SPAdes) (version 2) | ecosystem: Host-associated > Arthropoda: Insects > Digestive system...
CTTTTCGTAACCTTTTTCGGATTGCATCCCCATAATCATGGCGCGGCGACCTTGTAAATCGCCCATCACATCGCCCATGTATTCTGCCGGAAGCGAAACTTCTACATCGTAAATAGGCTCCAATATCTTCGGTCCCGAATTTTTGAATGCTTCGGAGAATGCGTTTCGTCCTGCGAGCATAAACGAAATTTCGTTGGAATCGACCGGGTGCATTTTCCCGTCGTAAACGATTACGCGAACGTCTCGGGCATACGAGCCGGTCAAGGGTCCCTGTTCCATTCGTCCCATAATTCCTTTCAGAATAGCCGGTAAAAAGCGTGCATCAATCGAACCGCCCACAATGGAATTGACGAATACCAATTTACCGCCCCATTCCAATGGAAGTTCCTGTACGTCGCGCGCCTGGATTTTATATTCCTGTCCGCCGAATTTATAAACTTCCGGCATCGGCATACCTTCCTGATAGGGTTCAACAATCAGATGTACTTCGCCAAACTGTCCGGCGCCTCCCGATTGTTTTTTGTGACGGTAATCCGCGCGCGCCGACTTGGTAATCGTTTCGCGGTAAGGAATTTTCGGTTCAAAAAACTCGACTGCCAGCTTTTCGCTGTTCTCCAAACGCCATTTCAACGTTTTCAGGTGAAATTCACCCTGTCCTGAAACAATAACCTGTTTCAGTTCTTTCGATTGCTCGACCACCCATGTCGGGTCTTCGGAGCGCATCCGGCTGAGGATTTCCATCATCTTTTCGGAATCCGCCTCATTCACGGCTTTGATTGCGCGGCGATATTTGGAATTGGGATATTTAATAAAATCAAATCTATTGTCAACGCCTTTCCCATTTAGGGTATGACCGGTGTTAACGTCTTTCAACTTAACCGTTGCGCCGATGTCGCCGGCATGCAGTTCGGAAACTTCCGTGCGGTTTTGTCCGGCTACGACGAACAATTGGGAAATGCGTTCTTTGGAGCCGCGGTCTTCGTTCAGCAGGTCATCGCCGATTTTCACCGTTCCCGACATGACTTTAAAATACAAGACGCGACCGATATGCTGTTCGACTGTGGTTTTGAAAACAAAAAGACTGACGGGAGCAGCCGGATCCGGCTTAATTTCTTTACCTTCGGTATTTTTGCAGGGCGTCATTTCCGTAACGGCTGGAGCGTTATTGCTCAAAAATTCCATCAAACGGCGAACTCCCATGTCTTTACCTGCCGAAGCGCAAACGACCGGAAACATTCCGCGACTTACCAAGCCCTTACGAATGCCTTCGCGCATTTCGTCTTCGGTGAGACTTCCCTGGTCGAAGAATTTTTCCATCAGCGCTTCATCGTTTTCGGCTGCCGCCTCCACAAGCGCATTGTGCCATTCTTCCGCTTTGCTCATTTCTGCAGCGGGAATATCAAGCACTTCGGGCGTTCCGCCTTCCGGTTTCCACTGATACATTTTCATTTTCAGCACATCCACCATTTGATGAAAATGTTGTCCGGTTTGCACAGGATATTGAATCGGAACCACTTTACCTCCGTATGTTTCCTTGAGTTGAAGCAAAGTTTTGTCGAAGTCGGCGTATTCTTTATCTAACTGATTAACAAGGAAAATAATCGGTTTGTGTAAATCTTCAGCGTAACGGAACATGTTGATTGTACCTACTTCAACGCCATATTGAGCGTTAAGAACCATCAACGCCGTATCGGTTACGTTCATGGCGGAAACTGCTCCGCCTGAAAAATCGTCCGAACCCGGCGTATCGATGAAGTTCAGTTTTTTGTTCTCCCATTCCACGCTGAAAATGGTTGAAAAAACCGAATATCCGTACTCCTTTTCTACGGAAAAATAATCAGAGACCGTATTTCCACTGTCAACGGAACCTCTGCGTTTTATAATACCACCCTCAAAAAGCAACGCTTCTGTGAGAGTGGTTTTCCCCGAGCCGGAACCGCCGATAATTGCAATGTTCCGAATTTCATTGGTTTGATATACTTTCATAACACTTGTTGTTTAAAATATGTGACAATAAATTTGATTTAAAAAAACGGCGCAAATTACAAAAAAAATTAGAATCCGGCAATACCCGAAATATGTTATAAAACATAAAGCTGAATATACAACATGTTGGGTACGCATTGATAACCTTATTCATACCCTATTTACAAACAAAACACCCTTAGTAGAAACGAATTACATCCAACAACCCCAACCTTATTCCCTTATTACTAAATCAATTTGTAATAAGATTTATTCTATGAAATCGATAAACTGCCATTCATCGTTATGTTTCCGTAATTTCACTTTTTTACCTACCATTTTTCGAGCTTTGTCCCAAACATTATTATCATCAGGTAACACAACATTAGCCGTTGGATAGTACTCAAACTTGACTTCTAACCAAGTATGCACCATACCATTTACTAATGGCTGATAAACTCTTGTAACAGTTGCTTCTTCAACCTTACTCTCACACGAAGTGCATATAACAAATGCACTCATCATCAACATGATGATTAAGCTTACAAATATTGACCTTTTCATACCTTTTTTTGCGCCCCTTACGGGGCGGTTAATAATTCAATTACATTCGTCTGACATTATTCAAATTATTTTGAATCCGTTGATTTCCCGGGCTTATAAACGCAGCCCTTTCGAGATATTTGACGGCTATCGTTTTTTGACCAAGCTGAGCATAACAACTCCCGATACTCATTAAATATAAATCACAACCGGGTGCAAGTTCTAATGCTTTCTTATAATAGTGTATGGCGCTCTTATAATCTTTCCGCTGCCCGGCAGAAAACGCATCATCTACTACAGATTCAATTTGTTTTGCCCAATCATAATCTTCTTGCGAAATTTCATAATCCGTAAGATTAGCATTATCTCCCATTCTTACTTTTGCAATGCCGTCTTCCTGTATTAATTGCCCTACCTGTTTCAGATTTTGAGGGTCTAACCATAACAGCGCCATTCGTTTTCGTGAAATCGGTTCAGCCGAAAGATAAACAGCATCACCTTGTTGACTTTCTGTTTTCCGAATTTCGCCGCACCTTTCGCATTTATTGCCATTCCATTTGTGTCCAAATAAACATTTCCAGCTCATAATTCTTTTCTTTTTTTATTCTAAATTCTCCCATGCGGATACATCGTCCTTCTTGATTTGTAATACTCCATACAAAACGGCAATGCCTATCAGTCCATACAGCGATTGCCCGATTCCCAACCCACTACTCATATTGATAATCACCGTTATAATGCTTGCTCCGACAAATCCCCAAAATCCTAATTTTTTCCACCGGAAAAGCATTACTGAAAAAACAACATCCAATACCCCTAATATTCCAAGTAATACTATCGTCGTTCTTGAAACATCCGGCAGGTTATCTGTAATAATGTTGCTCGCAAATAAATATATAATAGCAATTATCGAATTGACTATTATTATCAATATCAACCAGGTTGTTACACACCCGTGTCTTTCTTTCAGAACAGGCTGCTCAGTCAAATTATCCGCCGGAATGTTTTCTGAAACAGGCGTGGAAATTTTATCCGTATTTTCTATGCTTTTTGCAGATTCTACCGACGTTTTCAATTTTGCCAGCGATGCTTCCAAATCTTTGGTGTGCTTATATCCTCCATCCGACCAGGAGGCGCCTCCTTTCGGATTGCCTTCCTCTATAGTTACCTGCGTACCTTCTCCATAAGGAGCAAAACGGTAGGTAGTATCCATCCACGTACCGCTTAAGGCAACGACCTTTTGATGTTCGTATGCGGTAATAGTAGATGGACCGCCCATTTTCCATGAAATAAGACCGCCAGTTTTCCACTCGGCGTGAGCCATTTCGCCTCCATACCAGTTTGACCAGTTCGATGCGTTTGTGAAGTAATTCCAAACATCTTTTACCGGTCGATCAATTTTAATACTTACTGTAATCATATCTTTTTCTTTTTTGTACCCCTTTGCAGGGCGGTTAATAATTTGATTAATTCACTTGTTTTCGCATTTTATGGATACTTTACTGTTGGGAGTGTCTGCCATAAATATAATGACGCTGTCGGGTTGTTTATTTGTTTCAAAGTAATATGTTCTGTTCAATCCACCTACAGCGCTTTCCTTTGAAAGGTATTCCGTTTCTCCAACAAGAATTGACACGCTAGGCGTTTTAGGCATTTCAAGTCCTCTCGGCCCTATTGTTGGCATGCTGCCGAACGGATTAATTCCTTTACCATAAAGCGTTACAGCAGTTTTGTCATTTACCATACCTATAATCATATCTACGATTTTTATTCTCCCGTCGTTGAATAAAACAGGCATTTGAGGCCAATTACTTTTCACTTCCATTTCAGTACCTGTAAGGTCGATATGTTTGATTTCACCGTCCACTTCAACCAAGGCTTTTCCTTTGTCTGAGAATTTGTCTATTTCATCATATCGGAAAGCAGCAATTACACGGTCGTTTTTATCAATCAATCCGAACTTTCCATTCAACACAACCTGTGCGACTCCCTTGTCAAAAGTGAAACTTGGAGCGCTTAATGTTTGAGTTGAAGTGACGCCACCGCTACTTTTGCTGATTTTCGTTTCGTATTTCAAAGGAATTACAACCTTACCGTCCCTGTCAATAAAGCCTGTTTTTTCACCGTTACATACCGCTGCAAGTCCTTCTGAAAACGAATCTGCATCGTCGTACATCATTTTTATTACGATATTACCACTTTCATTAATAAAACCCCACTTCCCGTTTAATTTAACGGCTGCCAGTCCTTCGGAAAATGCTAATGCCTTCTCATATCTGAAAGAGATAATCTCTTTCCCTTCCTGCGACACATAACCCCACATTCCCTGTTTCTCTTTAGGAGTCAGACTGTCTTTATCTTGCGCCAACAACAAGTTTGGTGCCAAACTAACTAATGCCATGATGGCTAATAAAATCTTTTTCATCTCTTTTTCTTTTTTTATGCCCCTTTCGGAGCGGTTAATAATTATTTTTTTATCCTTTTAAGTCCGAAGGATTTGCATATTGATAACCCCTTGCAAGCGAAGCGCAGCTCGGGGTTAAAGGGCATTATTTTATTTTTTCGTATAATTCCATCAACCATTCTGGGATTGAAGTTCCATTTCCATAATCTTTGTAAAATTTGTTTATATCAAAATACTTCATATTCCAATAAAAACGAGTATAACCTTCATCCTTGTGTTTTAATGGGTTGAATATTTCTTTATGCGAAGAAATATCATCAATGAGAACATTATTATCTATCAGTTTTTGTGCTTGTGGAATGTTTATAAGTGTAAAATATTCTTCGGCAGAGTTCGCCCTCATAATATCGTCTAAAGAAGATATATTATCAAAAGCGCCTTTAACTAAATTTCTGTATGCTGCCTTTTTATCTTTTCTTATTTCTATTGCACGGGACAAATCTGAATATTTTTCTTTTATTGCCCAACTTATACCTCCAAAAATAAACAATCCAATAATCCCGAAGGAATTAGCCGCATTAGCGTAAACCATTACAATTCTTGCGATAATGAGAGCGACTATTCCAAGTATAATCATACCAATCATATAACCAATAGCACCAAATATGGATTTTGATTGTTCAGATATTGACTCTTTAAGTTTTTCTTCAATACAATTTTTGCAACCGCTAAGTCTCAAAATTCCCTGCAAAACAATCGTCTTTTCAGGATGATCGTTATCGATTGCCTGTATCTTATCAAACCAAAGATAATCTTCTGTTTTAACGGCTTTTTCGTTACATTTAGAACATAAATGTTCATCTATTTTTTTTATTACAGCCTCTCTCTCTGAATTTTCAGAAGGAGTTAATTCTATACCTGTTAAACCTTTTATTTCCATTTTTAAATTAGTTTAAAGTCCGCTCCTTTTAGCAGACAAATAAAAATCGTTTTATGCCTCTACGAGGGTGGTTAATACTATTTTTTATCTTTCTTTTTGGATTCTTCAACAACTTGTTTGAATAAATCACCTGCATATCGTGGAGATTGATCCAATAATTTTGGATTATCCCCCAGTTTTGCCATGAAAAATAAAGGCACAGTACGGATCTCCTCAGTATTTTTTATGGACGAATCTATTCCTTCAAAATAAATGATGAGTGACTTTGCCGGTTTATCCAAAGTCACAACCATTTTATCCAATTCTCCAATGTTTCCTTTGAAAGCTGAAGCAAACCCATTCTTGAGGTTACCCGTATCATCAGGATCAATAAAATACAGGAAAACAGCTATCAATTGATGTCCGCGAGGATTTTTCATTATTAGGTCTGAACTGCATTTCCATTGGATCAAATAACTGTTTTCTTTTTCTTTAGAAATACTTTCAATAGTAAAACCACTTTTGTTATCTTCAGGCTTTACATGTTGGCATGTGCTGTATTTTTCTAAAAGTCCTTTCCCTGATTCACTCTTATTCTGCGAATAAGCAAAGCTCGTTGTCATACAAATACTTGCTACAATAGCAATAAACATTTTCTTTTTCATCTTCTTTTTCTTTTTTATGCCCCTTGCGGAGCGGTTAATAATTAAATTGTAAAACGATGCAAATGTAGAGACAATAAAAATACGTGTCAATCACCCAAAAGGGTGAAAAATGATGGCGAAATAGAAACCTTATTTTTATAGCTGAAGGGGCAGCGTAAGGCTGAAAACCTTAGAAATCAATAGCGTGGGGCATCGCCCCACGAAACGGGGTGTCGGTATTCGCTAAGCCCTGAAAGGGCGAAATCCAATCCTGACCGGGATTACGCGCTTTCAGCGCTTAGACTTTTAATTATTCCTGCTACAATAGGCGTTGCCCATCGCTATTGATAACCGCTCTTTCAGAGCTGGTGGCGACTTTAATCCATTCAATTATCAATAGTTAATTGTCCTTTATTATAGTTGAACGTGATATGCACATTTCCACCGGGTTGTGCATCAAATGGGATAGTATAAACCTTATCGTCGGCATTGGATCGGGCGACAAGTTCGTTTTGAATCAATCTTGTTTGCATCTCAACTGTCTTTCCGTTTTTCAACACTTCCTGCTCTACTCCATTGAGGAATACACGCACTCCCATAGCAGCTCCCAAAATACTACCAGGTCGCGTTAGTAGCACGGTGCACGGGATATCCATTTCACCAGAAACAGACACTGTTTCCATTGCTTTGTCCTTCATTTCCTCAACAAATTTGTCCTTGCCGAAAGCATTCTTCAAGGTAAAGAAATCAATAACAACGAATACGAGTATCAGTCCTATAAATCCATTTTTGGATAGCTCTATACCAAACCATGTCATATAGTGAGAGCCGTCGCTATATCCCGCAAATCCTGCTATGGCGATAATTATGGTTGCTAAAGTCCATAAAATTGCTTGAAACTTTTTCATCTTCTTTTTCTTTTTTATGCCCCTTGCGGAGCGGTTAATAATTATTTTATTTATTCTTTTAAGTCCGAAGGACTTGCATATTGATAGCCCCTTGCAAGCGAAGCGCAGCTCGGGGTTAAAGGGCATCTCCTCTCCCCGGCAACCCCGTAGCGGGTTGAACTCCTTTTTCTGTTCAAAACATGTGAATACAATTCTCGCAAATTGCCGATCCCTGTGAGTGATCCTGTGCCTGCATATTGGCAAAATACGCATCATTAATAGGAATACCCATCATGGCAGACATTGAGCTGTTTTTCACATACGACCTGTACTTCTGCGAATTGTAAAACACATTGTTAGGGACAATATATGCAGTTACACCGCTCAACGAACAATTGCATACGTCGCATACGCCCGTACCGGTATAAAGCGGATAACTTTTTCCCTTCTCAACACTTTTTTCTTCTTCTTTCTTTTTTAGAAAATCGAATAGTCCCATAATTCTTTTCTTTTTTTATGCCCCTTGCAGGGCGGTTAATAATTATTGTTCATTATTTTCCTTCAAATTCGAGTAATTTTGCATAAACAATGTTTGCAATTGCTGTTGCGCGTTCGCTGGTTCCTTTCTCTCCTTTTACAGTGAAAGTAATATTTTGGTTCATAGTTGCTTGCCCTGATATCCAATTCGGATTAACAATGACGGGATTACTCTCCTTTGCCCCAACAGTATAGGTAAATGTGGCAAAAACTTTATCGCCGTCGTCGGAAATTCTGAGAACAAAACCTTTGTCATAAATTTTTGATACATTAAGAGTATCATTAGGATTCATAACGCAAACCACATATCGTGAAGACGGAACAACGTAATTATAACCGTGTTGTGCGACATCGAACGCTTGTACGTTGAAGTGTTGTTTGAATGCGGCTTCGTAAGTTGCAATATCAGAACCGGCCGCATTGAGCGTCATCAATTTTTTATTGCCACATGAAAAAAACACAAATAATGACAATACCAACATGAATGTGAGAACATTTTTTTTAATTAAATTTTTCTTTTTCATCTCTTTTCTTTTTTTATACCCCCTTACGAGGGCGGTTAATTTTATTCTTTTTCTTTTCCTTTTCCTTCTTCTCCTTCCAGAATTTTCATGTATCCATTAAAAAACGAAAATTCAATGCGTATGTCACCGCCGGCTGTTGCTACAAACCGGCGAATTGCGACTGCTCTATCTTTACCTTGTTGGATATACAACATATTATTTGCCTTGTCGGTCTGCATATCAATAGTCGATGCGTTACCTAATTTTGATTGCTCTACGCCGTTCAGGAAAACTCTCAAACTTACGCCGCCTCCAATGAAATTGGAAGTTCGCGTCAAATGAATGTTACACGGTTCCGACAATGTTTCATTGGGAACAGGCTGCACCTCTGCCGGCTGAGCGCTTTCTTCCATCATGCTGAATTTGTTCCATAAAGCGTCGGCTTCGTAAATAGATTTCGTTCCGGCTGGAACGATAAGTTTTGCTGTCTTGAGTTTCACCCCGTAAAATGTCGTTGCATTTATATCCGGCGGAATAGCGCCTTTCGCTTCGACAACAGATAGTTTTTTACAACTGTTAAAAGAATTGACGCCAAGTTCTTTAACGCTTCCCGCAACTATCAATGAAGTGATGTCTTTGTAGCCGGTGAAAACGTTTTTACCAAGCCCTGTAATTCCAGCCATTATGACGACGGTATGAAATTGTGAACGGTAATCAAACCATGCCGATTTTGCACCGAACATAGTAGTAGGCACGACTCCTTGACCGCTGATATACAGGGTATCGTTTGCTATATGCCAAGCAATGTCGGGCGTCAATTCGCCTCCAATTTTTTTCTGTGTATCTTGTCCATAAAGACCGGACGCAGGCATAATAGCTACAATTGAAACAATTGCCAAAATGGCTAATAAATTTTTCCTTTTCATATCTTTTTCTTTTTTATGCCCCTTTCGGAGCGGTTAATAATTATTTTAAAACCTATTTTGCTGAAATTTTATCAAATTGAGCTTTTCCTTCTCCGGCATCAACAATTTTCAGGGTAGGTCTGCCGACGACAACGCCCATTTTCACTCCGCATTGGATGTAATATTCATGCCCCAACTGAATATCGACAGGCAACTCGACTCTTGCTTCGGTTTTCGCCCATAAGGTTTTCATTCCTTCTTCCGTAACTCGGATTGTTGTCTTACTTTTGTTCTCCACGAAGAAAACCACTTCGTCGCCTAAGTGTAAGTCGTAACTGACAAACCTGCCCACCATTGAAGCGGGTCGATAAATGTGCAGCAACGCACAATCGTTCGACAATTGACTATCGGAACTCTGCGACCCATCATCGCCCGAAGCGTTGCTGACAGGACTTTGAGATTCGCGACTTGACCCTCTCTTGAGCTTTTCTCTTATGATTGACAAGTCCTGCTGAATATCGCTTTGTTGAGTCGTCTGTCCATTTTCTACGCTCTGAGCTTCCTCGCCATCTGTGGAAAAAACATCTTTTCCCCCATTTTGATATTTCAGCATAAAAACGTCGGATTTCAGTACGCTGTAAACCGGACCATCCGGATTTGTATATTTCTTATACTTAACAGTTTCAAGTCCGATTTCTTGAACCGAAGCTTTAATTTCCTCTCCAGTCTTAAACACGATTGTGTCTTGTGCAAAAACAGAATGGGAAATTGCCCATAAACCGATGAATAAAAAAATTTTAATTGTTGTTTTCATATACTTTGTTTTTTATACCCCTACGAGGGCAGTTAATATTATTTTTTCTTAATATACATTTTTTGAAAAGTGAGCGTTGAAGGCAATACGCCTTCAATTACCTTCCTGACAGTGTCGTTTGTGATGTAAAAGAAAGTTGGCGAACGGGTGATATATTTGAGAAGAGCGGGGTCGTAGCCGATTTCTCCGCTTACCACGCTGTCGCCGAAATATTCGATAAAAGTGTTTCTATGACTGTCTATCAGATTTTTTGCATCCGGCTTGTATTCTCTTCTGTTCGGAACATAAGCGACAACTTTGTCGATCATTCCGCTTTCCCTGATTTGCTTGAAATTGGCGACCGAGTTCCAGCAATAAACGCAGTCGTAGGAAATAAATGCTACCAAATAACTGCTGTCGGGAACAATCTTCACGTACTTCGGAAGCAGGGTTTCAGCAACATTTTTGTTTTCCCATGGATGAACTTCGACTTTGCTTCTTTCCCAAAAACCCACCGGTGTACGAAATGTAAATCCTGTCAGGAAAATCAAAGGAAGAAGAATAAAGCCTGTAACAATCAGTTTCCAATCGGCGATTTTCTTTTCCGTAGCAGGAGCATTCAGCCAGATAAAAATTGAGAGACCAATCAGCGCAAAATTCCTGACGAATGTGAATACAGGTCCGTTAATGCCAACATTCATAGAGCCAAAGCAGCCGCAGTCGTATATGTTATTCACAAAATACCCGTAAGCATAAGCCAAAGTGAAAACGACTAACATGGCAAGCGACACCAAAGCCATGATTTTCGTCCGGATACGCAATATCAGACAAAGACCGGTCAGAATTTCAGCGGCAATAATGATTGGCGCCGTATGCCGTAACAACGTAAAACCATATTGGGCGATCAAGCTGCCGAAACGTCCGGCATTCATCGCTTTTCCAAATCCTGACGCCAAAAAGAGTATTCCCACTAAAATGGAAATGACGACGGTTATCCTTTTTTTCATTTTCCTGAGTTTTTTGAATGTCAAAACGGGAAGAGACTGTTCGGAAATTATTTTTGAACAATCTCTTCCCGAAAAGGCGATTAATAGCAGCAACAATCCTGAGTTGTCCCCGTTCCCACTGTCTGCGATTTTTTATAACCGTGATCAGAACAATAACTGGGGCAACTTTCACCACTTTTCAAGGTTACTTGAGTTGCTGAGCCATCGCTGGGACAACTGCAACTGCTCAGACTTAACAAGCCGCTTGCTACAATGGCTGCGCTCGCCAAAAACAGAATTACTTTCTTTGCTTTCATAACTGAAAAAATTAAATATTAAACATTAAAAATCTAATTTCAAAGACAATCCGTAAGCCGGAGATTGCCGGCTGATTTTTGATAATGCTGAATTGTCGGATAAAACATCCGGAACAATCGACAGTTTGCGTTCTTTTCCCAAATTCCAACTGAGGGGCTGATTCCTGCGGTTAATTGCGCTGGCAGAAACCGGAGCATCGATAAGCGACCAAATATAAGTGCCTACTAATACAATAGCGGATACGCCAACTACCGTGGCGTCTGAATCGCTAATATACCCTGAAGAGTCTGTGGATGATCCAATTGCCGCCATTGTAACAAAAGAGCCTGTAAAGAGGACAGACATGACAACGCCTTTGCCTACCTGTCCGTTATAA
>Ga0209629_10003042_pt1 | contig 11778 bp, 9 predicted proteins | sample TergutCu122P5_FD_187286 | JGI IMG/M metagenome (GOLD analysis project Ga0209629, IMG submission 187286) | Cubitermes ugandensis P5 segment gut microbial communities from Kakamega Forest, Kenya - Cu122 P5 (SPAdes) (version 2) | ecosystem: Host-associated > Arthropoda: Insects > Digestive system >...
CTAATTTCCTGCATTTTGGCGGCCTGGTTTCATATCGGCCTTGATGCATGCTTATAGGTTTTTCAGTCTTCATATAGGACTTGCTGCCCCCACATTCGCTTTCCTGGTTTTATGTAGGCCTTGCTATATAAGCCTGGCTGTCTTCACATAGTCTTTGCTAACTCCATATAGGCTTTGATGGATCCATATTGGTTTTTCTGGGTTCATATAGGCTTTTGTGGCTTCATATAGAATTTCCTGGCTTCAAATAGTCCTTGCTGGATCCATATAGGCATTGCTGGCTCCATATAGGACTTGCTGGCTCCATATAGGCCTTGGTGGAATCATATAGTCTTTGCTGTTTCCATATAGGTTTTTCTAGCTCCACATTGGCTTGCTGAATTTATATAGGCTTTGCTGACTCCATATAGTCTTAGCCGGTTCCATATAGGCTTTGTTGGAATCATATAGGCTTCGCCTATATGAATACAGCAAAGCCTATATGGAAGCAGCTAAGCCTACATGAAACCAGCAAGTTATATACGGAGTCAGCAAGTTCTATATGAAGCCTGCAAATACCATATGGAAAGAGCCAAGTCCATATAAATCTACCAAATCCTATATACAGCTGAAGGCCTATATGAAACAAAGCAGCAAGGCCTATCTGAAACCAACAAAAATATAGAATCTAGCAAGGTCTATATCGAAGCAGCAAGATCTAAGAAGCCTGCACACATAGGGTAAACCATACAGTTATTGGCCACTTATGGAAAATTTTCTCTTCTTTATGTAGCAGATGTCAGGGATCTTGTTGGAAATTAATTTGAAATATATTTTTGGAATGCTTATTTATTCCTTAAAACACGTGCAAAGTTACAAGTATGAGAAACACTTACAACAATACGGTATGAAACTTCAAAATATAAGTAACACAAAGGCACAGTTATTGGCCACTTCAGACAGTTATTGGACATGATTGTTACAGTAATTGGCCACTTACATATTTTCAGCAATATTGTGAAATATATCTACAGTATGTATCCTTAACCATTCATAGTGCTGTAATGTTCAGAAACTAGAGCATCTGTTTTACTTTTGTTTATTTGTAAGGCTAAATAATTCATCTATATCATCATCATCATCATATTCATCGTAATCACTTTCTTCCTTCTCCCATTTTTCATTGCTAGGCCTACTGCTCTCGGATGGTTTCATTTTGTAACACATGTGACAGAGGAATTCATCTCTGTCTTCAGAAATGGGAATGTGCTCCTTATGGTATTTTGGAATACATTTTTCAATGGAAGGCATTGTTACAATCATCGCAACGTAGGTCTCTCCCAGATACAGATGTGATAGTTTTATGACAACTGGAGCAAGAAGAATCAATTCCAGTTTTCATGAATAATTTTCGTTTCACTGTAGTCACAGCAGGCACTAGTTTGTCCTTCTTTTCTTTTGCTTCTATACGTTTTCGTTTTCTTGCTTCTTTTTCTTCCCCTTCTCTACGTTTGGCAAGTTTCTTCTTCTCAAACACTTCTTGATATCTTCTTGATGTTATGGCATATGGTTGTCTTTCCAACTGTCTTTTCCCCTTGCGTTTTGGTGTGTCAGGCCACACAAGAAACTCCTTCATACCTTCAATTTTGACAACTTTAATAACACAAGAGACCTTACTGCTTGCACTGCTCATAGACTACACAGCATACATTTCACTACAACAGCCATAATCATTGCCATTTTTGTGGCAGTTCAAAGAATTGTTTTGTAAATATCGCTGTTTTATTTGGAGTCAACTCTGTAGTCTCTAGTATTCGTCCTGTAGATGTGGAAGGTTGATCGCATGCTTGACCACAATCATTGCCCATTGAAATACTTGATTTATCACTTAATATCATTGTGTGGTTTCTATTTTCTTGAAAATATTCCCAGAGACGGAATAGGGTAAAAAATTCTTCATTATTTTCTTGAGAGATTATATCATTCATTCTTCTGAACTTTTCTACTTTCTCCCCCCCCAACAATGTTTAGAAATGTGGCATAGTCCATGGAAGCATTTTCATTACATTGTATAGTAGAAGGATCTTGCCTACCAATCTTTTCATTTGTAGACCTAGTTGTATTTTTACCAAGGCATTTGGTGTAATCCACAGCATTTACATTCAGTGGAAAGAGAACACATACCTGGAAACCTTTGACGAGTGTTTCAGGTTTTGCAGCACTTCTCTCAGGAGGGGTGCAAATATCACTTTATTCAGAACTTCACCTGGGTGTTTTGCATGCCAGTCTCTCCCAGCTTTCCATTAATACATTCTGACTGGACGAAACACAGCCACATCCGCAGGTTGCAGTAATCTAGTAGCATTTGGATAGAGTGCTATTATTTCTGTCTTCAGCTTATTACACAAAACACTCAACTAATACGTGAGGTGAGACTTGTGGCCATCAACAAACAACACCACAGGGAATATAACCCCTTGAGAAACGAAAAATGGATGAAAAATGTTAGCAATATATTCATAAAATACTTCGCACGTCATCCATCCTCTGTCACTTCGAGCAATTCCCCATTCAGAGGGAACTGACTGAACATTCTTCTCAGGAATCCTTTTATAGGGATACACAATCATTGGACAACATTTTTTCCCATTTGTTAAAAACGAAAACATTACAGTTATATTTTCTTTGGATGAATACACATTTTTTGTACCCTTCCCTGCTAATACAGGACCTGTAGATGTACATATCTGAAACCCAGTTTCGTCTCCATTAAATATCCGGGAGGGATCATCCATAATTTCTTCCAAATTATTCTCTCTTATATATTATTGCACTTCATCAAGCCATTTCCTCACGTTCTCTTCTGACACACATGAACTTGCTGCAGTTACTGTCTCTCTCGTTCTTTCCACTATTTCAGGATGATGTAATAGAAAAGCCTATACATAAAGAAACGCAGAACTGTAAATAATTCATTACAACTTGTATAATTCTATTCCCACAAAAAGAGTGGCTCTTAATGATTATAGAAGTGCAAAATTAAATGTAGCCTACACATGACAAATGCTGAGTGAAATTTATCTTTTATCTTTATCCAACCTTCTCCAGGGCGATTATTTTTAGATGGATTCGGCCTTGGATGTGATATCAGGAAATTATGGACACTCGATATGATATCTTTTTTCCTACGAAAACCTTTCCTTGCCAATTCCAATACCCACCTTAAATTAGAAACATCAATATCCTTTAGTGATAAAATAATCAACACAATGCCTAGGCCTAGCTGAAATGTGTTTGTCCTCCTAAATTATAAGCCAATGATATGCAACATCTCCCTCACCTGACTAATGTTTGTTCTTCATGTGAAAGAACTGGTGTTGGACCAAAAGATTCCTTGTGTCCTGGGTTTTGTAATTTAAACTGCGAACTTGTCCGAGGTATGCCATACTTCTTTGCTGCAGCTCTCAGTGAAATATCAGGATTACTTTGTAGTTCTTGAATTGCTGCCTCCATAGAGGCAGGATCATAAATGGCTCGTTTAGGCATTGTGGTAGCCTATACCCTAAAACAGGCTATGTAGCCTACAATATTTATACAGTAATGGGCCACATGTAATTCAGTTATCGGCCAGGTGGCCAATAACTGTAAAGACTAACTATAGAAAGGAATCCTCAAATCTCACTCATAAGAAGCACATATGAGTCATGCTACAATTAAAAAATTGCAAACTTTTATATTTATTTATATCATAGTTATTGGCCGGGGTGGCCAATAACTAAAAAATCGTGGTTCACTACTTCCAGTTATTGGCCACCCATCATCAGGACTTGGATGTCAATATGTTTACTAAAACTTACATAGTTCTCTGTACAGGCATGTTACTTACCTATTGAATGATTCTCAGGGCAGTAGTAACAAAAATGGAGCAACCTCTATGCCTTAAAATAACTTCAATCCTTAAGAAATTCACAAGAATTACCACATCTACAGCACATCATTACAAGAGAGCAGCCACCTTAACTTCTCAGAGTAAACAGTGGTAGAAGAAAGTGTAGAACTGAAGGAAGGAAACATGAGGCTAACATCTGGCGGCAGAATTAAGAAGTTATGCGATAACACACTCTTATCATAAGATGATATATCCCCATTGGCCAATTAATATCAGGTGGCCAATAACTGTATGGTTTACCCTATATGGAGGCAGCAAAGCCTATATGAAGCTAGCAATGCTTTCTTTCTCACTTATACTCGTATGTGCTTAACCCATAATGACAATTATATTCATGCTTTTACAAAAACTCAAATTTTATGGATACGTCAGTTCTGTACTTTTTTCTTACGTGTTTGCTGATGTTCATTTTCTGCATTTAGGCAAGGTGAAAATGCGTTTTCTGCACATCACTCTATTTGTTTACCGGAAGTATATATTAAATAATTCCGGATGTATGGGGGTTAGTATTCTTCTTGCCACCATTTTTGGTAGAGTGATTAGTGCAAACATGCTTATTGGAATCATCGGCCTTTAGATTTAAATTACGGTACAGAGTGATTTCTGATTCTCTGTTTCCATATTCCGGTTCTGTGGTTTTTTTATTTTCTTTTTCATTTAATGTTTTTTCCCCTAATGACAATTATAGATACGCCTATTCAAAACCTCGAATTTTAAGGAAACGTCAGTTCTGTACTTGTTTCTTAGGTGTTTGCTGATATTCATTTTCTGCATAATGGCAACCTGAGTATGCGAATTCAGCACATGGCTCCATTTACTTATAAGAAGTATATTAAAACACTAGTTGTAGAGAAACTCGTAACCCACATTTTATGTTCAATGTATATGTATGTGTATATATTTTTTCCACTCAAATATATATTTAAATATATCTATATTTAAATATATATGAGTGGAAAATCTTGTCATTTATGAAGAAATATGGAAAAATATTGTAGAGCGGGGCAGACCTCAATTCACGATTTGAGGCATGCGCATTGAATAATGGATACCTAAGGCTACAAACATACACACTCAGAGTGTGTAATACTTATTTTTTCCCCCACTGCAACAGTGGTCGCATCAACGCGTCTCAGTTGTTGAAATATATTTCGTAACTTCTTTATTGTAAATGTAATATGCTTATTTGAACACAATTTTCTAATCTTTATATTCAGTATATTTTCAATTGCATATGCCTTTATTGGTTTGATCGTAATGTACAATAATGAGTCGATAGCAAGGGATGGTTACATCAGTACCAACTTTGGAGTAAAGTGGGGCGCCACATGGATTGACCCCTGTTGATGAAAACGTGAAGAGATGGCAGCACAGCAACGTTGACTGGCAAGTCAAAGCAGTACCTGTGCTCGTTGGCATGGAATACGCACTCTCGCTCACAGATAACAGAACAACAGCTGGAGCTAGGTCCTATATTCATGGTCTGTGGCTGTGGTGGCTAGCACTCTAAGTAGGTGTTGCAAGCGTTGTGACTAGATGATCTTTGGTTGTGACGAGACAGTTGTGTAGTTGTGGACGAGGAGGTGGAATTCTTCTGGCGTTGGTAAGTAGATGTGATACCTTGCGTGCGTGCTAGCACTAGACAGGCATTTGCAGTTTTCCCGAAATTGGCACGGTGTTAGGTCTGTACAAATTACAGGCAGATTAACGTTATTGTCGAGATACTCAAATATTTGATGACGACTTCAACCGCCCTGCTCCAGAACAGCAGGCGAATTAAAACACAATCGCCATAGAATTTAATACAGAAATATTCACCAATATCTCTGTTTGCTGTTAGTTACAGAAAGCAATATATCGTATTAAAATTGTCATGTGATGTTAAATACACCCATACCTGCTTCCAATCTCTCGTGGCATTTTGTATGTCAGTGTTGCCACCACACATACAGAGACAAACTGTTGTCGTGGTACTCAACAAAAAATACACAGAAGTCAAGCGCAACAATGATGAGTAACACCGAAATTATGGTTGCAGGTTGTAACGCACCTACGTTAAGCTTTATAACTTTATTTAATATAACAGAAGTTAGTTTTTCGGGTTCGATCCGCTTGAACAGGAGCAGCCAAGTTTCCACACATGTGGGCCACGTAATCAGAAATCCATTTTTGTGCGGGTCGCATGAAATTTATAATGATAACAGTGGTGAAATATAGGACGTTAGTTACAAAATATGAATCTTTTAAGCACTAGTATGAAATCTGTCTAAAAACAGTGTAATCAGTAGCTAATTAGGCCTACAGGCCTGTTACACAAGTTCATGTGTGTCGGCTAGTTTGGTAAAACAATTTACTAAAAAATCTCGGGGATTGGGGGAGGAAGGCTGCATGTACATTATGAGACAGCCAGTCGGGACAAAAATTGCGCACATGAGCAACGGGGACGGCCACAAATTCTCAAAACAGTACACCTCCAATTTCTGTGCCACTACGATCGGTAATAATATTGTCTTCTTACCATAATAGCTAAGTAACGTTCCCATCTCGGAGGTTTGTTGCTTAAAACTTCGTTTCATTTTTAAATATTCTTTCCGTCTCTGTTGTCCATATGCACCAGTTTACCCAAACCATATGTACACGTGGTTGCCGTAACCACAATTTGCTGCTACATTGGGCCACGTTATTGTATGTAATGTGAACAGAGCGCTTCCAAATTATGTACCAAATGACAGGGAAGTTTGAGGAAGTGAATATGATGTCGAATGCACATGCTTAGAAATGCCTTTAGAAAGAGTTATACTTCAAGAGCACATTATGTTGCAAGGCCCGTTCATTTGGAATAAACTTCGATGCCGTGTTTACAAGTAGTCTGTTTTTTTTCTCCTCAACCACTGTCGAATGACCATGTTAACAAGTTATACATATATAAATGTGATGTGACCCGGTTTTTAAATTGCAATAGAGTACATGTTTATACAGTGCTCGGATATGCATCTGGTGCTAGATGGAGGGGATGGATGTATGCCATTCGCCGAGTAACAAATCTCATAAGTTATCTTTTATTGTACAGTGAATTCGTGAAACTGCGTCGAATAATGCTTGACGTGCTGGTTAGGCCTTGTGAGCGGTATAATTTAAGTACCAGAAGAGTGTCTATGTTTGGGAGTATCGGAGTATCAGACTTTGTTGTCCTACCAGCTGACTGTAATGTTCGACTGGGGTTCTGTCATTTGCTGCTTCGTGTAACAAGGATTGTGCCATGCTGACATGCATCTATGAGAACTGAGTGCAGCTTCACAGGGGTTGGCATCGTGAATATTCACAGTTGGCACTCGTAGGCGGAGGGCAATTTACATAAGATAACAATAACTTTTCACAAACGTGTGGGCAGAATCGTGGCTTATGTCATTGGAAATTTTACATTAGCCAGGGAAATTAATTGCTCCACGGTGCTTGCCTTTTCCCCGTAGCCATTTACGTCTGTTAGTGGTTGATCAGTGGTGTACACGACAGCGGACGTGGTTTGAATACGGTGGTGCACATTGCCGTCTGGTTAGGTACACATTATTCCTGCTGCCGGATCGGTCGTGCTGCTTTGCCATACTAGAGCAGTCACCTGATCTTAATCCAGTAGATGTACACAATATGAGCGCGCGTACTCATCGCCAGAGTCCATTCCATTCACACAAAGACGCAATAGAGACTAACTTCCTTATGATTGCCCCGCGCGAGAATGCATCCACACCCGTCTTGCAAGTTCAAGAGTCTTAATGTAGCACGTTCCATTTTAGCTATTCTGGTTACATTGATCAGATGTGCCGGCTTCTATTTTGCGTTGAGAAATGGGTTTATAAAAATTATTTTAGTTAAGGACCATCAGGCAATCTACAATGCCTCTCATTGTGACCACTGAAACAGATAATACGGAGCCAAGGCTGAGTATAATTGACCAAATATTCCGAATTCCCATCTTGTCATGTTTATTGGGTGCCCCCACATCTTTCATCTCCTTCGACGCAGCCTCCTCTTCTACATAAGTGTGTGCAAAAGAAGTAGGATAAAATTTTCAATCGCTGGAGAGTTCTTTACTTGTGCACTGTTTCAATAGTATTTAAAATCTATTGGAATCGCGCGAACTCGATTGGTCTCAACTCGGTCGGTGTGGACCTCCCCTACCCTTCCCGACTCGGGTGTGTGGAACAACTCGGCTGTACTTAGCCGGTATTAATCTGTGGTGAGTAGGCAGGATCATACTTGTGTGGATTCCAAGACACGCAGTTAACGCAGGCATTCTTGACAGCAGGGAGCATACGCAACGCAGCGAACGAGATTCGTACCTAATGTGATGTATCTGAACGTGTCCTAGCCTCGTTCCGATGTTGCGTTGACGCAAGTTTATCAGACTGGAGTGTGGGTGATGTTATTTTTACGAAATTGATAGAGATTCCTCTGATAATTTATAATATATTTGACCCTATCGATTTCTCACATGCCGAGTTGTGCTGGCTACCGGTAATACGTATTTGATTGCATGATTGTGATGAGACGTCTCTTTGGCGTCTTCGGGTAACAAATTATATCGAATTACATATTTAGCTTCATAATTATGGATTGTTTTCTCCACAGACGGGCCATACACAGCCGTTGGAGAAAAGTTTAACTGTGGAACAAATCTAGGAGTGTATGCCTGATTCATAAGTTTGCTTTCTGCCTCACTGACTGCTCGCCCAGCGGCGAATCATTCAGTGTTTGTGAGAAAATTATTGCGTAAATTCAGATATTGTCTTTGCTAAATTTGTCAGATGTAGCCTCAAAATTATGCACTAAGGCCGTGTTTTTAATTGGCCTACGACCAACATTTACTCGTGTGCCCTACAAAATACGGGGTTTTCATAATACACGGAGCGTATGACTCTGCGTGAGTGCTGCGGAAGTTTCCCTCGATAAACCCAGCAAAGTAGTCGAGAAATACGACTTTCTTCCCACTGGTGACAGCGACCTAACGAGCATATCACGTCATTTTTCGATATTACCTTCATTATTCTCACCTTAAATGGCAAATGACTCCCGTCCCTTTGCAGTCAAGCTTCAACACTGGATGAAACACGTCGGCAACGTTCAGAATAATTCTTGGGGTATTTTATTTCACTACTGCGGTGTGTGGATCGTACTTGTTGTTGGTCTCCACTGGTTAATGATACTAGCAGCAGCGGGCAGTATTTCAGAAAGAAAGGACTGATTATAGCATAGATTAGGCCCACGCAGACGTCTCAGTGCTGAGGTGCGTTGGTCAGGGGGCCCCCAAATGTACAGAATACTAACATTTGGTGTGGACTCCGTTCTTCTGGCAGAAGGCTGTGTTGAAATCTGGGAGTAACTGTTAATAATTAAAGGGGCCTATTATCTAGTGCCAGGGGGAGGGGGAGACCAGTTACGTCTGCTACTTGTTCGTATATTCACAACCCAAGCGAACTGCATGTATTGCATACCTATGTCTACTGGAAAGGATGAAAGCAGTATACAGAATCGTAGCTGTAACACTTGAAACTCCAAAGCAAATTCACAGGACAATAAAACGATCTGCTATTTATATTAGATAATCTGCCTTCTTTCAGGTTTTCTGGCAATGGCAGAGATATACATTATAACAAAAATATTGTCTCTTTGCATGGATTCCACCCGGTGCGCTGCGGGCATGAGTGAGTGTCTAGTCATAGTCATAAGCTTGAGACCCAATGAAGATGGGAACTGCGTATTAGTGCAGGGAGGGGGGCAAGGGCGGTTACTGCGAATGTGGAAGGCAGAGATCGCAATGCGCAGTAAGTAAGAATGTAATTCAACATTTAGTCATTTTTTAACGTTAATTCGCTATTACTTGGACTGGGGTTCTCAAACTACTCGGGCGAAAGAGGTAATTTTGAAATTGATGGTGTGCCGCACGACATTTAAAGCAATAAAGAGGGTATTTTCATTAAAATTAAAAGCACTTGCAACAATACTTCGTACCTTTAATGACATAAACAAAATGTGTTACAATTATTGAACTTTGAAACCGTATTGCACTGTTATTTCTCCGCGCTGACGTATGATAAACATCATCATGGAGGGATATAGCAAATCTTTTTGACTATTCAGTCGAGTGAAGAAAAACGTTCTCAATCAAATTCTTCAACAGTGAGCCGAGTCACATTATGTAATTTTTATAAGCTACATGAGGGCCTATGAAATTAATCTTTAAGTGGGCCATCCCTGTTGTGTTTCTAATTACAAGAAATAAATAAGTCGAACACAACTAGAATATTTATTTATTGTATAATGTAGTTTTTAAGCGACTACATGTTTCGGCCTTTACTCAGGCCATCATCAGGTCATGAATTCTTTATCAAGGAAACTATGCAATATATAATATCATATAAGATTAAGTCATTACTTTACAACGAGATCTCGTTTTTGTCAGTAAAACCTTATTGTGTGTAACATAATTTCTTTGGAATATAAATTTTAAATAAACAAAATCTTATCCATTGTATTCTAGACAAACATAAAATTTTCTTAAAATGTATTTATTTTCGATCATTTTTGTAATGAAGAAAATACTGTGTATATGGAATCGTAGAATAAGGTGCTGTATGATTCTGTGTGGAGTAGTTTTTGCTTTTCACTGGAGTAGCATAAGGTGTTAAGAGTAGTATAATATTGCAATGCTAGTGGTATACACCAGTTGAGGATGGGGTATTACGTTTTTGTCCTCGGTTCTTTACGTATTATGACGTGGAGTAGTCAGAATCGCTGTAGTTTACAGATGCATTTTTTCATATATGTTCATATGCTACACTCGAAGTAGGAGTTCGGAGACGGTTGGTATTGTTTGCTGCTATGTACGAAGAGATGATTGGTAATGTAGTTTACGTTAATTGTCGAAATATTCGGATGTTAGGTTCCACACAGAATTCAGTGATGGTTCGAGAACTATTGCGTACTTTTTGTCGTGCAGATAAGTTGCAATGTGTATGAGTCTGTGGTTGGAAGAAGACTGTGTGTATGTATATGTTTGCCTAGAATACAGTGGATAAGATTTTGTTTATTTAAAATTTATATTCTAAAGAAATGACGTTATACACAATGAGGTTATATTGATAAAAACGAGATCTCGTTGTAAAATAATGACTTAATCTTATATGATATTATATATTGTATAATTTACTCGATAAAGAATTCATGACCTGATGATGGCCTAACTGAGTAAAGGCCGAAACATGTAGTCGCCTAAAAACCTACATTATACAATAAATAAATATTCTAGTTCGACTTATTTATTTATTACTTGTGCCTGTGAAATTAACTGGCGGCCCGCGTGTTTGGGACTTCTGGTTTAGATTATTTCTGATAACGGTTTTTTTTATATCTGGCTTCGAAACATTACGTCAACCGGCTGTGCTACAGGCAGATAGAATAACCCGATGACCCATAGCGGATGCATGCTACACGATAATACAAAAGGCATGCGTGAGTAGCTAATGTACTTTCGAAGGTCGAAAAGTCCTGGCAGACGACAGTTATGTCTCTCGCGCTCTGACGGTCAGCAGAGAAGTCTGAATTGGAATGTTGGTAACCATATCGATCTGTAGTGGAAGGTCACCAGTACAGACTTCCTACGTGGGTGAGAACTCTTTTCTTTTGAGGAATAAAAATATGAGCCGCAGTAACTTCAATTTGCAGGTGTTAGTAACGTGGCCCAGATTTTAGTTCTGTAGTATACGAGGGTTGTCCCAAAAGTAAGTGTACTGATTTTTTATTTAAATGTCTATTGGACTCACCTGAAATTACAAGTTATTTCCTTCAAAGTATGA
>Ga0209629_10003043_pt1 | contig 11777 bp, 10 predicted proteins | sample TergutCu122P5_FD_187286 | JGI IMG/M metagenome (GOLD analysis project Ga0209629, IMG submission 187286) | Cubitermes ugandensis P5 segment gut microbial communities from Kakamega Forest, Kenya - Cu122 P5 (SPAdes) (version 2) | ecosystem: Host-associated > Arthropoda: Insects > Digestive system...
GGGGGGGGCAGAGGTCAGAAGACAGAGGACAGAGGTCAGAAGGCAGAGGCGGGTTGCGAGTGGGTGGTGTGGTTTTGGCATGGTTGGGTTGTGTTGGGTGACGCGGGAGAAGGGCGAAGGGTGCGAAGTCGGGCGGGGTATTTCGAATTAGAAATAATGTGAAATCAAGGTGGCGCGGATGACAAGAAGATTTAACGGCGAAGCCGTTGCCTCTTATAGGAGTAGTCGGCGCCTCCGGCTGATTTTGTTGTGCGACTCAGAAACATGCCCCGAGTGTCGCGCGAAATCGCGGGCGCGGCAACGGGCAATTCGGCGCTACATCGCCCCGCGCGCGACACTTCCCTCTGAAGAGCACCGTGCGAAAAACGCGCCTCCCTCCGAAACTTTTTTCGCGATTCTTATGAACTGACGAACTCGAGCTACGCCGGCGGCTTTGCGCGCGCCAAATCGCGGTGGCGGTAATGCACGATGTGTTTTTCGTGGAAATAATTTTCCTCGCCGGGGGGCGGGAGCGTCGCGAGGGTTTCCTCAAGCGAGAGCACGCGCGCGGGGGCGATGCCGAGCGCGGCTTCGTCCGCGGCAAGTGCCCCACCCTGCCAATAGATGAGGCCGTTGACGGGGGAATTTTTTTCGCCGGCGCGCACGCGTTCGCGCACGAGTCGCACAAAGGCGGGGAGCGACGCGACCGCGCGGCCTGTCACAAAATCGTATTCGCGCCGGAGCGTTTCCACGCGGATGGCGCGCGTCTCGACGTTGCGCAGGCCGAGGCGTTGCGCGATGTCGGCGACGACGGCGATTTTTTTGCCGGTGGAATCCGCGAGCGTGAAGCGCGCGCGCGGATACAGCGCGGCGAGAACCAGGCCGGGGAAGCCGCCGCCGGTGCCGGCGTCGAGGACGGTCGCGCCGTCCATGAGGCGGAGGAATTTCACCGCGGCAACGCAGGGGGCGTAGTGGCGCCATTCGAGGTTGTCGATGTCCTTGCGCGAAACGAGGTTGATTTTGGCGTTCCATTCGCGGTGCAGCGCGGCCATGCGCGCGAGCAGCGTCCATTGCGCGGGGGCGACTTCGGGGAAGAGGGGCTGGAGGCGGTGCATGTCCATGCGGGTTGGCGGTCAGGTTGTGTTTGGATTGGCGTTCAGGGAGCGCGTAAAAATGACTTGCCCCCATTGATGACTGCGGGGACTCGGGACTCGGGACTTGGGACTCGGGAAATGGGACATGGGACGGGGGGATAACTTTGCGATATTCGGGTCAGGTTGTTTTTGCTCGGAGCCTTGGGTTGTCGCGGGTTTTGCGGTCTGCTTTCGAGTTTGTCGACAAGCGCGATGAGGCGCGCTTTGTGCGCGGCGGGCAGGCTCGCGACTTCGAAGCCGTTGCGCGCCAGTTTGGCGAGTTCGGCGCGCGTGAAGGGCGGGGACGATTCGTTTGCGAGGGCGGTGTATTCATCTGTCAGCGTGTTGCCGAAGACCAGGGGGTCGTCGGTGCTCAGGGTGCAGCGGATGCCGGCTTGCATGAAGGCGCGAATCGGGTGTTCGCGTATCGAGGGCACGACGCCGAGGCGCACGTTGCTGATGGGGCATAGGTCAAAGGTCACGCCGCGGTCGCGCGCGAGGGCGACGACGCGCGGGTCCTCGATGGCGCGGGTGCCGTGCTGGATGCGGGTGACGCCGAGGCGCACAATGGCGTCGCGCACGCTGGCGGCGCCGCGAAATTCGCCGGCGTGGGCTTTCGTGATTTTTCCGGCGGCGCGCATGCGTTTCCACACGCGGGCGGTCCATGCTTCCAGGGGCAGGGTTTCGAGGCCGTGCAAATCGACGCCGGTGATGTTGTCGCAATCCGCGATGGTGTCGACGATGGCGCGCATGGGGCCGTGGTAGTCGTTGCGCAACATGCCGACGAAGACGCGCACTTCCAGGCCGCGGGGCGCGGCGGCGAGGATGGCGGCGGCGATTTCGCGGGGGGGGATTTTCAGGAAGGTGGTCGCGGCGAGGTGAAAGCTGGTTTCGACGTAGCGCACGTTTTGCGCGGTGTGTTTTGCGAAAATCGCTTTCGCGCCTTCGTAATAGCGCTGGGCGTTCGTGAACCAGGGCAGGGCGTGGCCGAGGAGGATTTTGTCGAATCGCTGGAATTGGCGGATGCGGTGGCGCGGGGCGTGGAAAAACGGGTGCGCGGGGTATTCGCGGGGTTTCCATGCGCGCAGCACGTCGTAGGGGAGCGCGCCTTCGACGTGCAGGTGTGTCTCGGTTTTCGGGAGCGCTTGGATGAATTCCTTGAGTGTGAGCGGGGCGGGGACGGGGGCGGGAGTTTCGTGTTTTGCGACACGGGTTTTTGTTTGGGTTCTCATTTGAATTGTCAGGAATGCTGGGGGCAGCGGGTTCACGGCGCCACGAAAATATTGGCGGAATCGCCGTCCGGCCGCGGGACGCCCCCACCAGCGTCTTCGCCGGCGTCCGCGCCCGCGCCTTCGCGCATGAACGACGGCGCCAGCGGCGCGGGACGGAAACGCGGCAGCAATTCGCCGTCGCCGTCGCCGCCCTCGCAAAACGGCGCGCGCCATTTGCGGTGCGCGTCGAGCGCGGCGTGAAATTCCGCGCGCGTGGAGATTTTTGTGACGCGCTGCTTGAATTCCCGGGACGGCCCGAGGCGCCGCGCATACCACGGCGCGATTTTGCGAAACATGTGGCAGCCGTGCTCCTCGCCGAAAATCTCCACCATCAAGTCGAGGTGGCGGCTCATCACGCGCGCCCGCTCCGCGAACGACGGCTCCGGCGCCAGTTCGCCCGTGCGCAACAGGTGCGACGCGCGCCGGAAAATCCACGGGTCGTAAAACGCGCCGCGTCCGATGCCCACGCCCGCGCAGCCGGTTGCATCCATCATGAATTTCGCGGCCCCGGGCGTGGTCACGTCGCCGTTGCCGATGACGGGGATTTTTTTCACCGCGCGCACGACGGCGCGGATGCCGTCGAGGCTGACCGTGCCGGAAAATCCCTGCGCGCGCGTGCGCCCGTGCACGAACACGGCGGCCACGCCCGCCTCCTCCAGCACGCGCGCCAGCTCCGGCGCGGTGATGTTTTCCGAGTCCCAGCCGAGGCGCATCTTGGCGGTGACGGGGATTCTCACGGCGTCGACCATGCCGCGCGCCAGGCGCGCGGTTTTGTCCAACTCGCCCGCGTTCATCATGGCGGAGCCGCCGCCGACTTTGACGACTTTGGGCACGGGGCAGCCCATGTTGATGTCGACCGAGGCCGCGCCGTGTTGTTCGCAGATGATGGCGGCCTCGCGCATCTCGGCGGGGTTGGCGCCGAAAAGCTGGACCGCGAGCGGGCGGTCGGCGGGGACGGTGCGGATGAGTTGGAGGGCGCGCGGGTTGCGCTCGATGAGCGAGCGGGCGTTGACGAGGTCGGTGGTTGCCCAGCCCAGCCCGCCGAGTTCGCGCAGCACGAGGCGCATGGGCAGGTTCGTGTATCCGGCGAGCGGAGACAAAAAGAGCGGGTTATCAATGTGGACGGAGCCGATGCGCATTTGCGGAGAAATTCCAAATTACAAATTCCAAATCCCAGAAAAATCACAAATCACAAATCACAAAATCCCAAAGCAAGCCCGCAAGCGCGCCCAGTCAGCGTGGCGCAGGCTGCAAGCCTGCCGACGCGACGCAGTCGCGCCCTTTGGAATTTGGGATTTGGAATTTGGGATTTCGGGGGTTTGGGGGTTCACCCCCAAGTGGTGGCAAGACTCGGAATCGAACCGAGGACACGAGGATTTTCAGTCCTCTGCTCTACCAACTGAGCTATCTTGCCATTTTATTGATTATCTGCTACTTATCCTCTTATCAGAACTTCATTCTTGACGGTTGCTACGGCCACTTGCTACGGCATGCAACATGAAAAAAGAAAATCAGACGCAAGGCTACGAAAGAACATCAACTCCGAACCTGTTCAGGCGCGGAAAGAGAAGGGTCTACTACGCCCGCATCCAGGTCAACAACAAAGAACGATGGAAAAGTCTCAAGACCGACAAGCTCTCAACGGCAAAGCTGCGCCTCGCCGACTTCCACGAGGAAGAGCGCACCAAGGCCAGACGCAGCGCCGCCGCTGCCACCCAAATCGAAGGTGGCAAATGCGGCAAGCTGCTTGACATCTATCTCGCAGAAGCACGCCTCGAAATTAAAACGCGGCAAAGCTCGAAGGGCCGAATTGAAACCGCCGCCAAGGCGATAATCAAAACATGGCCCGATTTTTCCGAAACCGATGTTCGCAAAATCACCCCGCTGCAATGCAAGCAATGGGCACACAAAGCCATTAATGAGGGGACGAAATTCATTCCACCGCTGACAAAACCAAAGTTCAAACCGAAAGGAATGTCCGCATCCTCGTTCAACCAAACCCTGAGCGTTCTCCGAAACGTCTTCGCCCTCGCAATCAAAGTCGGGCTCATCTTCGAAGACCCCTCCAAAGAAATCAAACGGCTGCCCCCCGCAAAAAAACACCTCCAACTTCCAACGACGGAACAGTTCAACCAAATCGTGAACATAATCGCTACTGCGGGAGCACGCCAATCCAAGGACTGCGCCGACATGGTCAAGCTCCTTGCCTACTCAGGCATTCGCCTGCAAGAAGCCACAAACCTCACATGGGATAGAATCGATTTCAACCGCGACACCCTCCGCATAATCGCCATCAACGACAGCGAAACCCTCAAAACCAAATACAGCGAAAGAACCATTCCGCTATTCCCTCCACTCAAAAAACACCTCATGGCAATGCTCCAAAACAGGAAAGAAGCCAACCCGGGAATTCCAATTCCAAATAATGCGCGCGTCCTCCAAATCTCCGAATGCCAAAAATCACTCACCAGCGCGTGCGCAAAAGCCGGAGTCAAGCGCATGACTCACCACGACCTCCGGCACCTATTCGCCACCTACTGCATCGAATCTGATGTCGATATCCCAACGGTCAGTCGCTGGCTCGGTCATGCCGACGGTGGCGCCTTGGCGATGCGAACCTACGGGCACCTCCGACAAGAGCACTCCCAAACCCAGGCAAAAAAGATTACTTGGGAATAGAAAATTCCCCACTTCCCCCTTCCCCAAATTTTTCAAAGCACCATTTTTGGAAACCCCCAAAAGCCCATACAACGGGCATGAGCCAAAATCTAAACACAAACACAGCCGCCAAAACCCCAAATCAGGAAACCCAAAACCTATCCCCTGCGGACTTGCTCTCGGGAACAACCAACGAGCACAGCATCGTAACAAAAGTGCTCCAGGACATTGCCGCGGGAACCCTGCGCTTCGCGTTATTTGGAACATCAGATGGCGGCGTGGAAATCTGGCGTGCATCAGTCTTGGAACTTCCTCCGAAACCCATCGTTCAGGAAATGGAACCCTTGGTATGCAACGCGGCAACCGCACGCAAGCTCCTCGGCGGCATAAGTGTCTCATCCCTCTGGAAGCTCGAACAACGCGGCATCGTTAAACAGCTTCCGAACTTCCCCAAAGCCCACTACAGCATCGAACACTTAAAAAAAGTCATAGCTACCAACGAAAACACACAAAAAACAACAAAGTGGAAGAAGGCCCAATGACTGACACTGACTACACCAACATCGCCCAAGGTGGTCATGGGATGCGGAAGATTATTACTTTTGCGGAGACTCATAACTGCCATTTTTCCCTGCGCATCAAGCCGAGCAAACCAACGCAGGGGATTCCCATTTCGCGGCATACATCGGGGATGAAATGCGTGCGCTTGGGGTTTCGTTTTTCCTGCGCCGATGTCTCCTGCGTTACGACAAGTCCGTTGCGCAATTGGGCCAGCGCAATCACATACGCGTCCGCTTCCTCAAATGTCGCCTTGGGGTCGCGCAGTCCGGGGAAACGGTTCTGGATTGCAAGAGCCGCCGCCAGCAACTCTGCCGTTGGCACCCAGACGCCTGCATTGGCCTTCCCCCACGATGTCAGTTCCGGTGTTCCGACTGCCTCCAGTTCTTCCTTCGCCAGTTCGGGAGAAAACAAACGCTGCTCGCCAATAAGCCGCCCGACCAAGCCCGGCAATGTGACAAACACATCCGTCGGATAATACCGCGCCTGCCAGTCCATGAAGACATTCGTGTCCACCGCATAAAGCGGCTGCGGGACGGGGTTATTCATCGCTGCCTCCTTCTCCCGGATGGTTAAGCAGGGCGCCCCTTAGTTTTTCAAAATGGTCAAACTTCAAATCCAGATGACGGGCGGCGGCGACCGAATCAATCCGGTTGGCGGCCAGCGCTTCCAGCACCGTGGTGACAAAAGGACGTCCCGCCCGGCCAATCGCGTTTGCCACCGGGTGGGCAAAGCCGCCTTTGCGCGCTGGCAGTGTGGCGACCCAAGCCTCCCAATCGTTTCGCCAAGCCCGATACTTTGCCCAAGTGAAAACGCCCGAGGCGCGCAGCCGCGTGGCCATCGCCAGCGCGGAGATTTTGAAACGCCGCGCCAGCTTCTGCACATCGCCGATGTCCCAGTCATTTTGCGGCAGGCGCGCATCGGTGATTGCTCTAAACAGAGCGTCCTCTGGAACCAGCGCGTGACTTGCGGATTCCTCGGCAAAACGCTCCACGGCCTCCCAATCGCCGGACGAGCGGTGTTCGCGCTCCGCCGGGACTTCTTCCTTGCCCATTGCCAGCATCAAATGGACGACCTCATGGATGAGGGTGTAGATGCGCGTTTCGGGAATTTCCTTGCTGTTCACGCCGGCGACCGGAAGCGGGAATCGCAACAGTGACACTCCGCGCACCTCGTCCAGCGCCACCTTGGGAAATTGAAACACCAGCACGCCGATATTTTCCACCGCCGCGCGCCAGCCAGCCCAAGCGCGCCATTCGTTGGGCCAGTTCAACTGCGCCGTCACATCAAGGGCAAGGGCCGAGCGAAGCCGCGCGCCGACATCCGCCGGCGATTCGTTCAGCCGGGCGGAGAGTTCAAATTCCGGCATCGTTCCGCCCAACTCGTCGAGCAATTCAATCATCGTTTCGCGTCGCGCCGACATGGTGCGCACGGCCAGTCGTAATTCCGGCGATTCAGCGCCCGGCCTCACATTTGGCAACCGCCGATATTCCGCCGCCAACGGAGTGATGGACGGCAGGGATGGCTGAAAAAACAAACTCAGCGGGCGATGATAAAATTTAGCCAGATTTTCCACCTGCCGGAACGTGGGCGAACGCCGTCCCTGCTCCCATTCGGACACACGCTCCGCCGATACCTGCAACCGCTCCGCCACCCGTTCGGACGTATAGCCGCTGTCCTGCCGCGCCCAAGCAAGCACGACGGGGGAAATCGGGACTGGAAGAGTGGCTGACATGCGATGAGGGATGGGAGAAGAATGAGTTTGGCGGGGCATTGCAAGAACGTGAAAGCGGCCTCTTGCCGCTTTCATCCTTGAGCTTCGGCGAAGCCGCCCTCCCCTGTTACGGACAGGGCGCGGGAGACCATGTAAAACAATAACTCCGTGGAGCGCTCCCGAGGAGAGGGGCTTGATGTTGTTCCGGAGGGGGGGCCGCGTCCGGGGTGTTTTTTACCCTGACAACAGGCTCAAAATATTTCTCTCGAAAATCTGCAAAGTCACCTTGGGAGGGCGTCGCCTTTTTCCCATGTGGAGGGGTATGAGTAGTTTTAAAACACAAGGATTCTTTCACTATGAACATGCTTTGGGTTTCCATGCAGACCATGGCGATCACGCACAAAAACAACTGGAGCAGAAGCCCGGGCGCGACGAGGCGCGCGGACGTGGCAAGGTTCGGAAAGCGCTACGGAATCATCGCGCCCGCGAAACACAGGGGCGGGAAATTTTCGTGGATTCAGAGACGTTGAAGTTTCCACCGCTGGGTCATGGGATTTCGATTTGGCGGGAGAATATTTGCGAGTGGGATTGGGAGCAGGAGAACCCGCCCACGGCGCAGTGGAAAATATTTCGGCAGGAGCAGGGGAAGGATGCGATAAAACAGGTCGAAGAACTGATACGCAGAATCCATGAGCGGCATTCAGGGTATATCTCGGCGTCCGGGACAGTGGAATTCTACAAAAAGCCGGAAGCATACGCCGTCCATGGAAGAACGCCGAAGGACTACCGGATTCACGGGGCGACAACGCCCATGCCCAAATGGGACTCTGAGGCATTGTCTGAATCGTTGAGGGCCGGAGAAATTCCCATGGAGGAGTTTGAGAAGTCGATTATGGAACCGATGCACGAATATTATGCCGGGGATGAGCACACGAAGGCGCTGGCGTGTGGATGCCCTCACCCGCTCGTTTACATCGGGCTGGATTGGCATACGCAAGACGGCACGCTCCATACGCATCCGCGATACCTCAAATCCGCGCCACTTGGATTCCGTGACGTAGGTGGTGAAATTTGTTCGCGTGGTGACGCGCCAAAACCGTGGTTCAGAAAGCCGGGCACCAGGTGGGTTGGGGGCAAGGTGCTGGGATTGCACGGAAAAACGGGGAAGTTAGTTACGAATTCATTGGGGGTGGCGTTGTGCGCTGCGGATGCGTGGCGCGAGGAGGGGTTCCCGACGCCTGTTGATTTTGGAGATGACTGGGGCATGCTGGACAGAAAGATTGAGGCGCGTTGCCATGGTGCTTTAAAAGATGGAAGGGGTGATGCCTCCAAGGTGGAAAACCGGGCGCGAGATGCCGGGCTTGGGTTGCCAGCGGACTTGTTGGCCGCGAGGTGTCAGCGCGGATTGGTTCGCAAGTTGGCGGAGAAGAATCCTGCGTTCAAAGAGCGGCGCGACAAAAAACTGTCAGATGCGAAAGAGAAGGCAAAGAACGAGAAAAAAAGGTTCGTGGAGATTTTTGCCAAGGAGTTGTTGGAGGACAAGGACGCTGAGGTCGTGCGCCAGACGAAAGCACACGCTGCCACGGTAGCAGGTGTGCTGCCGGAATGGGTTGAGGTTGTTCGTAAAAATATGTGCGGAATTTCCGTGCCCCATGCCAAAATCGCTAACAGGCGTCACGCATCGGGAAGACTCGTTTTGCAGGGCACTGCCGAGGTCGAACTTGTCCTCACTCATTTTCCCGGCAATCAAGTCGCCAAAAATCTTTTGGCTATGCTCGCGGCTCATGACGCCGCACTCGCGGCTTACGATGCGGACGTGCCAAAGCACGGCATTGCCCACGCGGAGAAACAACTCGCAAACAGGGAAGCCGGCTGGCGGCAACAATATCCTCCTGCGAAGCCATCGCCAGTGCAGATTTTTGAAAATCACACATCCCTCAAAGGGAGCCTGCGCTGTGTGGATGACATTCGATTTGTTACAAATACAATTGCCGCCGCCTTCCGGCGGTATTCACTCGAACCTGAAAAATTCATCCTAGCCCCATGCGCGTGGAGTTTTATTGAGCTGGAACCGTCGACCAAAAAACCGCGCATCCGCCGGGACGTTTTCGAAAGCTTCATGGTGATGCTAAAGGAAATCCAAGCAATCATCACTGCACGCGCCGACTCTGCGCGTGTAGGACAGGCGGCGGATTGCATAAAAGCATTGAGGGAAGCCTTCGTCGTGCTGAACCCTCTTTTCCCATCACCCGCAGAGGAGCCGGCGGCGCCGGACATCTCTGAAATAGAAGATGCCCAGCGCACGGAAGAGCCGCAAAACAACCAGCCACGAAATCCCAAAGGGCTGGAGATTTAGACTCCTTGGAGCGTAGCCTGCCCTGACTGCTCATTAAGGAACCCTGCTAACAAAGACAGCTCCTCGGTTGGCGATGCAAATTCGGGCAGGGGGAAAACCTCTACCCCGGCATCCTTCAGGATATCCATGTATCGCAGACTTTCTGTTTCGGAGTTGGCACCGGGGGTGATCTTCTTGCGAGCCTCCATCTCGTCAAGGCAGCATCTAAATCCATGTGGTTTGAAAAGCCCTGCGCATTTGATGATTTTTTTTAGATCGTCTGCGTTTTCCCCTCGAACGATGATAAGGCCGCGCCTCACACCACAATATGCTTTGAGTTTTTCGGAGTGCTTTACGCGGTGGGTGTCGGCCGGTGCCTGCTTCGGCTGCTCCTGCGGGACGGGCTTGGGTGAATTCGTAATTGCAGATGGTGGCAGGGCTTTGGTTTCCGTTTTTGAAGTGGTGGAGGACGACTGGCTTTCGACTGGCAATTGAGCCGGAGGAGAGGCTGAAGGCTCTTCGCTTTGGGTGGTGGAAGAAGTCGAATGCTTTTCGTCCGCCTTCAACCATTTTGTGAAGAAAACCAAATCGTCCGCCAGATCTGGGTATTTGGAGGCTTTGTTTCGGAATAAAATCCACCGTTTGGCTGCCTCTTCCTTGCTTGTGGAACGCGATTTTTTGGGCTTAGGCAGATTTGTTTCGCCGTATTTTTCGGCTATCTTAATGATGAGGGGAACCTTGATGGACGCCACATCAGCTACGGCCAATGCGTCATTCAAGATTAGCGGCAGGTTGCCTCGTGAGCATCGCCCCAAGACGGTGAGGACGGAAGTCTCCAGCGGGATTGGCGTATCCGGAATATCTATCTTCAGCAGGAAAAATACCTTGGCAGCGTTGATTTGGCGGTAGCTGTTTTTTTGGCAACTTTCAGATGTATGCTCCCGCAAAACTCTGCGGCTCAGCTTGGCGACCCATTCAATGAACCCGTCGGGTGTCGGAAACTTTGGGCTGCCGTCTTTCTTCTTTTCCAACAGGTAAAGTTTCTTTTCCAGAATTTCCGCGACAATCTCGTATAGATGCAGGTCCATGTGCGAAGGCTTTTGACGGCCTTTGAGACAGGTGAATAGCCGTTCTACGACACCGCCCAAGTCTCCATTTTTAATGAAGTCGGAGGCGTGCAGGGTTTTCGGCTCCAAATTCTTAGGGTCTGCGAATTTGGTCTTTGACGGGGCACCGGATGGGTCCGTTTTTTGCGGAGTTTCCGTATGCGCAGCTTCGTTGGAAGCGGCTTGGATCGCGGGCGTGGTGCCTTTGATGTGTTTTTGTGTGCGTGGCGTTTTTTTCGAGTTCGAGTGTTTCATGCACTCTTAACTATGACCCGATTTCGCAAAAACAAAGGGGCCCAAGCAAAAAAGCTCGGAATTTTGTATCTTTTTGGGGGTTTAGGGGTAGAGGCCGAGGGCGTTGAAGACATACCAACTGGTCATCTCTCCGGTGGCGTCCATGCCGCAGAGGGTGATGCCGTCTTTCATGGCGTAGAATACTTTGCCGCGGGGGACGCGGGTGCCCATCGTGGTGATGGGAAATGGGAAATATGGGATTTCAGGAGAGGGCCGCGCGGAGGGCGGTGGCAAAGCGGGTGATGTCGTCGTCGCGGGTGTCCCAGGAACACATGAGGCGGTAGCCGTCGGCGCCGATGAAGTTGTAGAAGTGCCAGCCTTGGCGTTGGAGTGTTTGGGCGGCAGAGGGGGGGATGTCGATGAAGAGGGCGTTGGACTCGGGTTCTAGGAGGATACGGACGCCGGGGAGGGGGCGGAGGGCGGCGGCTAGTTTTTGGGTCATGCGGTTGGCGTGGGCGGCGTTGCGGAGCCAGGCGCCGTCGCGGAGCATGCCGAGCCATTGGGCGGCGTGCAGGCGGGTTTTGGAGGCGAGCTGGCCGGCTTGTTTGCAGCGGTATTCAAATTCAGTGGCTTGGCGGGGGTTGAAAAATATGACGGCTTCGGTGGTGAACATGCCGTTTTTGGTGCCGCCAAAGCAGAGCACGTCCACGCCCGCGCGCCAGGTGATGTCGGCGGGGGAGTTTTTAGGTGGGCGCGACTGCGTCGCGTCGGCAGACTTGGCAGTCTGCG
>Ga0209629_10003044_pt1 | contig 11774 bp, 11 predicted proteins | sample TergutCu122P5_FD_187286 | JGI IMG/M metagenome (GOLD analysis project Ga0209629, IMG submission 187286) | Cubitermes ugandensis P5 segment gut microbial communities from Kakamega Forest, Kenya - Cu122 P5 (SPAdes) (version 2) | ecosystem: Host-associated > Arthropoda: Insects > Digestive system...
GGTATTGAATTGGTATTGAAACGAAACGAAAAATCGCACGGGATAGACGTTCAATATTCAGAGTTATCGTTGAAATTCTATGGAGATACAGCCATTAACATCTTGGAAAATTCCTATAACGATAATATTGACAATCTCATTACTTTCATCTGTGAGAATAATGGAACAGAGGAGTATCGCGGGAAGTTGGATTTTGAAGCGTACAACAAAGTATATGAAGACGGGTACTGTTACATAGAAGCAAAAGCAGCCGACATTGGAATACAGGTATTGTTCAATAATCGAATTGACCAGAAAGTAGATTTGGATTCGTTAAAATCGTTTGACTCAGAGGAAAAAAATTTAACTGATTATCCAATGCTAAAACAAAATATTGATTTGCCAAGCAAGGAAATTACATTGTGGAGCAAAATAATTCCGGAAGAATTTTTTCAGTATGTTACATTTACTACATATACTAAAGATACAGTTTATCAATTTATACCTGAACATCATAAAATAATAGTCAATGATTTCGATGTGATGTACAGTACTGAATTTACTATAACAAATAATACAACATTTCAGGAAATGCTTGATAGTTTTATGATTTTCAAATATTTATTGGATAAAAGCGTAACAATTGGAAATACATTCCTTACCATATTAATGGATTTTAAAATGATAAATATCCATAAAGATTCACCATTTGACCCACCAATGTATTTTACAGATTATCATGATGTTAAATTAAATATCAGAAAGAATGACACAGTTATTTATACAGAAACACTGATTGATGCTAATCCGATGAATAGAGATTTTGATGTATTAATACAAGACAGAATAATAGATGTTGGAAAATTGAATAACAACGATATACTGTATCTGTATTTTTCATTTCAGAATGAAAATGTAGAAGTTAATAATCCTAATGAGCCACCTTGGAATGCAAACTCTTTTAGTCTAAAAATAAATAAATCAGAAATAAGTGTATCAACTTTAAGTAGATTCAGACCAACAATCGCTACCGTATCATTTCTTCATGAAACGTTATCCAGAATAGCAGAATCAATCACCAATAATCAAATTACAGTAAAAACAGATTACTATGGAAGGACTGATAGTAATGTAAACAAAACGAAAACAAATGGCATCGGTTCGTTCAGGGCTTTGTCGACCGGATTACGGATAAGAAATATAACAGTAAAAGACGAAAACAATAAACAGGTTGAAAGACTATTTACACTTTCTTTTTCTGACATAATAAAAAACCTGACAGCAATCGACAATATAGGATTTGGTTTTGTGAAAGAAGATGAAAAATGGTTTATACATGTCGAAAATTGGTATTGGTTTTACAAAAACGATGAAATTTTCAGCATCCGCAATCCAAATAAAATAGAACGTGGAATCAATCCGAATCAGATTTTTTCTATTTTCAAAAGTGGTTACAAAAAGTACGAAACGGAAAGCATAAACGGATTGGATGCTTTCCATACCGAACGAGAATATAGAACGCGATTGAAGCTTAAAAACAATGAAATGGAGCAAAAATCAGATTTTATAGCAGACGGATATCCGATTGAATATACTCGCAGGCAATCGCTTAATAATACATCCGACTGGAGATACGACAATGATGTGTTTATTTTCTGCCTAAGTAAAAACTATTCAGTTTATAAAATAGATTTGGGGGCAGAAGATACAGAAAATACAATAATTTCACCGGATACTATTTATAATATGCGTATTTCACCTGCAAGAATGATAAACAGGTGGTTGAACAGACTTCTTTCGCTTGGATTTGGTAAAGAAGAATCTCTGATTTTCACTTCGGGTACCGGAAATTTACAGGCAAAAGGTAGAGCTATTATAGACATACTCGGTAGTGAGTATCCGGATACTGATGTTAGTCTTTATAACGAAAATCAGAATTTCAAAAGCAGTGATTTGGTTTTACTTCCGGAATTAATCAAAGTATCAGATTATCCGGTAAGCACGAGCGAATATAAGTCAATCAAAGATAATCCTTACGGAATCATTCTTGTCGATGATATACCGTGCTTTATCTACGAATTCAAATACAAAAAGCAAAAAAATACCGCTTCTTTTGTGTTGATTCCGAAAAAAGTGTAAATTTGTCGATAATCAACAATCTGAAAGTTATAACAATAAGAGAAGAAAAATGGTTTTTACCAATCATCATTCTCGATTTTCAATGAACCATCTCTAACTGATTTTTCTAATGATGCGATAGTATTGTGCATTCTACTTATTAGATTTATAAAAGCATCAACAGATCTGTCTTTACCGAGACCGAAAACCTTCTTTTCTGTGTATGGAGGTAAGTTAACTACCAAATGTTCTTCTTTTGTGTAATTATTTCCAGACGCACGCCATTCAGCAATCCATGTGTCAACCGAACATATAATTCTTATTCTTCCATCTTTTATATCAATTCGTAAAATGTGATAACAACTGTATGATACAGGAACTATAAGATTTGCTGTAAAATTATATATGTTTGGATAATAGCCTTTTCCTATAATAATACCTGCTTCTTTATCTTCAGTTTGTATAACAGATTGTGAATTATTATAATTTCTTGACAAAAAACTTTTTACTCTTATAAATAATTCATTTTTATTCCCATCTAAATCATTTACAATAGAAGAAACAACTATATTATCACCGTCTCTTTTAAAATATCCTGTATCTTCCCACTTTTTAATTAAATCTAATTTTTCTTTACTTTGTCCGAAACAAAGTATAGGAAATAATAATAACAAAAGCAATAACTTTTTCATATAAAAATACATTTTTATGTTAATAATGCTGCAAAAATATAAAATTATATTGGATAATTTCTCATTTTAAAAATTAAAATTATTAATAATATATAATATGTATTTGTTTAGAATAATATTTAATAAAAATGCTTACATTTGCAGCATGGAAATAAAGTATCCCATAGTGCAGTTTTCGGAAGACAGGCATGAAGTTTGTTGCTGCTATGTGTTGCCGGTAGCGGAAGGCAGCGACTTGGCTTTGTTTGTTCCGACTCCCGATGAGAACTGGTATATTGCCAATTTGAACGGCGATAAACTCGGTAAAGAATACCTTGCGGCGTCCGACGGATTTATCGACTTGTCGGATATAGACCTTGCCTCTATTCTGGCTCCTGGAGATTGCTTCCGAATTGTAGCCGAAAGTTATTTTTCAACGCCGTTTCAATACATCGGGTGTGATACGGACAATACCCACGTTTTTGAGTATTGGGACAAAGCGGATGACCGCCGGCAGCGGGTACGGATTTCGTGCGTCATCGACAATCCACAGTCGAAAACGGATAAGTCGGAGTATGTCGATTCCAACGGATTCAATCTGTCTTTATCCAAGACGCGCCGGAAAGAAGTTGAATTGATGACCGACTTCTATCCCGAATACATCCACGACGCCATCAAGGAAATACTTCTTTATCCTAATTTGTTAGTGGATGAAGAACCTATGTTTGAATCCGGCGACTATGAGATACAATGGGATGGAGAAGATGAAAACGACAATGCGCGGGCAAAAACCAAGCTGTCCGAACAAGATATAAGCAGATACAGCATCTGCTAAGCCCTGAAAGGGAATACTTCGCGGGACACGTCCCGATTCATTTTAATCGTCCGTATTAAAATGCCTATCGAATTAACAGCCGATTTCGTTAGAACCGCAATCGGAGCCAGACATCCAAATAAACCGATTTGCGAGGAATTAGCAAACAAGTTAGAGGTACACGCTAAGGGATTAAGTCCAGATAAGCTGATAAACGACCGCCGCCCTTCGGAAAGCGAAAAGGTGAAAGATTACCGAAAAAAGATATACGTTCCGATTACCAAAAAGTCGGTCGGAAAAGTTATCAATTCTCTTTCTAAAATACGGCGTTCGCAGGACTGGAATATACAGTTCGACCCTGATTCCGTTCCGAAATCAATAGCGGAGAACGAAACTTTGGAAGAATATTGCGAAAACAATTACCCCGGTTTTACGAGCCTTACCAATTGGGCATTCAATGAATTGCTTATCCGTTCGCTGATTGATGCCAATGCCGTTTGCGCCGTTATTTTGAAAAGCCTTCCAGCCAATCGAGCCGAATATGTTAAGCCTGAAGTAGAGATATTCAGTTCAAAGCAAATATTAAGCTATTCTCAGGGGGAATACTACGCTTTGCAGTCGTCGGACGTTGTAGTTTACAAAAGCGGGAATAACCGAAGCTATGAAGGGAAAGTTTACTACATCATCACCGATACGCAAATTGCACGGTATGAAGAAAAGTCGGGAAATTATGTTCAAACGATTCTTTACGACCACAACTTCGGTGAACTGCCTGTTTTCAAAGTCGGCGGGGTTTATTTCGACCGGAAAAATAACGATATTATTCAGGAGAGCAGGATTGCTCCCATGGTTCCGTTTCTTGACGAAGCCGCCCGCGAATATTCCGACCTGCAAGCCGAAATTGTGCAACACATTCACTCCGAAAGATATACATATACAAATACGGAATGTCCGGCATGTAAAGGAGCGGGAGTATCTCATGAAAAAGACGAAACAGGTAGTTTCAAAAAATGCTCAAGATGCGAAGGGCATGGAAGTATTGCAAATGTTTCACCATACGGCGAATTGGTTGTAACAGCCGGTCGTAAATTGGATGAATATCAGTTGCCAGTTCCTCCGCGAGGATATGTACAAAAAAGTACCGACATTGCACGGTTGCAGGACGAGCGGGTAAGAAATCATATTTATGATGCGCTTTCGGCAATCAATATGGAATTTCTGGCAGAAACGCCGCTCAATCAATCGGGGACTGCCAAAGAAGTAGATAGGGATGAATTGAATACGTTTGTCAATTCGGTAGCGGAAGATATTGTCATGGTACTTGATAATGTTTATTACTACATCTGTCAATACAGGTATTCACTTATTGTCCCCGATAAGGCGCTGCGAGATAAGATGCTTCCTGTTATCGCGGTGCCGGAACGGTTCGACCTGCTGAATACATCCGTACTTGTCAATGATATTCAGACGGCAAAGAATGCGAATGTAAATCCGCTGCTTATTAAGCACATGGAAATCGAACTTGCACGGAAGAAATACAATGCCGAGCCGAAAGTGGCGTATGAAGTTGAATGTATGTTTGAACTCGACCCACTTTACGGTTACAGCCAGAGCGACAAGATGACGATGCTTTCAAACAGCGGAATAACAGAAAAAGACTATGTTATTTCGTGCAATATATCGCAATTCATACAACGCGCCTTCAATGAAGAAAAGGACTTCATTACAAAATCGTTCGGCGACCGAAAAAAGATTATTTCCGCTTATGCAGACGAAATAATCAAAGAAAATTCGGTGAAGGAAACGCTACAAACCAATATTACAGGTCAATTGAATGGCTGACCTGAAAAACATATTGGAAATAATCGATCAGGCACAGGGCAAATTTGAATCGAAAATACCGGATATTGAAAAAAAGATATTCCGAGATGTTTCGTTGCTGTTAAAGGATTTGAAAGTAACATCAGCAGGAAACATTCAGCAAACGGTTGAAAACCTGAGACTGATTAACGAAATAAAATCAAAACTCGGTAAGATAGTCGTATCCAAAGAATATGCCAATGCGGTAGATAAGTTTGTATCCAATATTCCTGAAATATCGAATTTTCAAAAGCTAACCGAAGGGATACCGTTAGAAACCCGCAAAATGATGACGGAAACAGCCAAAGCGCAAATCGACCATACGCTTGAAAATCTTATCGGCTCCGGCTATAAACAAGCGGTTGTGTCGAATCTTTATAATACCTTGCTAACAAGTGTAACGACCGGCGGTTCATACGCTGATTTAACCGAACAATTGAGAAACCAACTCATCACAACGGAAGAAAGTCCGGGAATGCTTTCCAAATACTCAAAAACGTTTGTCACCGATACGTTAGGACAATTTGCAGGACAGGGAAACAGTATGATTGCCGACGCGCTCAATTCTGAATGGTTTCAATACGTCGGCAGCAACCTGACCACTACGCGCGAGTTTTGCGAACATCTGACCAAAAAACGGTACGTCCATAAATCGGAAATACCAACACTTCTGAAAGGAATTATCGACGGACACGAATGCAAAATCAATGAAGCAACCGGATTGCCGCGCGGGATGAAAGAAGAAACCACGCCGGAAAATTTTATCGTTCTTCGCGGCGGTTGGAACTGCGGGCATGAACTGATACCGGTGAGTGAGGTGACTGTGCCGAAAAATATAAGAGATAAATTCAATTCTGAACCAAGTGAAATACAATTATTGAATATTGATGCTGAAAAGTTAAAGGAATTTGCAGATGAATATGGAGTTGGAACAGCTATGATTGACAAGGCGCTTCAATCGAATGATATTACTCAAATTAGGAACGCAATAAGTATCGTTAAAACTACTGTAAATGCAGTAAAGGGTCAATATGATTCACTGCTTGGAAAAGTACATTCGGCGCTAAATGAAGCAAAAGCCGCGAATGTTGATGCAAGTGAATTGGAGGCATTGGAATCTCAACTAATAATAAGCAAAGCAGACTATAGGGCTATAAAACAATCAATAACAGATGCTACTAATTCTCTAAGAACTAATGTAGCACGGAAAATAGCACAACAATACGCCATTAATTCTTCTAATTCACAAAAAACAAAAGAACGAATAGTCAATGACAAGGAAATTGAAGTAAAATTAAATGTCACTCAGGGAAAAGAAATGACATTTGAAGAAGCAAATAAAGGATACGGAAATAAAAACTATTCACAAGGCGGAGGTTATACCGTAAATTGTCAATCTTGTGTTGTGGCAAACGAGTTAAGAAGAAGAGGATTTGATGTTACTGCGCAGGAAAATACTGAAAAATCAGGTAATATTCCATACGAGTTATCTAAGAAAACATCAGATGCTTGGATCGACCCTACAACAGGAAAAACACCAAATAAACAAAAAGCAGGTGGAGCGTATGATGTTGATAAGAGAGGAAATATAAAATCAAAAAATATAAAAGAGTTATCAAAGGAATTGGCAGATTTAACAAAAGATGTTGGGCGCTATCATATAGATTTTGATTGGAAAAACGGAAGTAGTGGTCATATTATAACACTCGAAAGACTATCAAATGGAAAAATAAGATTGTATGACCCTCAAACAGGAAAAGAAATACAATGGATTGAGTTATCAAAGAAAATAAAGTTAAGAACAGGAGTTTATGTATTGCGTGTTGATAATCTACTTGTTAATACTAAAATTGTTGATGGAATTGTTATAAAGACATAAAATCTTCATCTGTATTGTAAAATCCTTCTGGAACAGTAGTAAATCCCATTATTTTATCTATTTCATTAATATTAGCAAATCTTGCTTTATTATTTTCAATAATAATAAATGCCGGATAGCCGGTACGCCTATTTTCCGAATCACTATTCATTGCAATATATACAGTTTGACCATTATATTTCCATTCAGGCACATCACATATAATTGCTGTATCGTAGCCGTTTTTATGTGAAAATTCAATTGCAATCTGAATATTTTCCATTATTCAATAATTTTTTTTCTGCAAATTTACTAAAAATATATATTTAATGTAGCTTTTTCATTGATTTTCAATAAAATTTGAAAAATCTCTATCTTTAAATAAAGCCATCAAACCGGTAATTTGCTTCAATCTTAATAATTCATCGGCATCCATCCCGATATTTTTCATAATCCAAGCATCTGACATACCTGACTGTACGAGTTCAGAAACGATATTACTCATTAATTCAATGGAATGTGAGCCGCGTGCGCGGTTATGTCGAATAGTGCTTGCAATTCGGTTGCTGATGTCTTTTTCAATTACAACCACCGGCATCAGTCCATTTTCACGCTCATAAATATCGCTGTGTTTGAGCATGGTTAGATAGCGGTGAAATCCATCTACAATCTCGTATCTATCAATATCTGCCAAATAATAACACACTATCGGCATTGTGTAGCCATCTTCTTTGATTGACTGATAAAGCAATTTCATTTCCGGCGGAGCTACTGCATTCGGGTTGTACGAATTTGCCTGTATTTTCTCTATCGGAACTGCCTGAACATTGTAAACAGGGCTTTTATAGTTGTTTTTTTCTGTAAATAAATCTTTCATAACAATGCTTTATATTTTTCCATTATTGCCTTTCGGCGGTCATTTTCGTTCTTTGTGAGTGAAAACCCCATATATTTACAAAGGTGATCATTTTTTAAAATAGTAATACACATTCTCTTGTAGGTAGGTATCAATTGAAATTCGGCGCTTTCTATATCATCAATATACTCCATTCTTACCGGCTTTTTGTCTGTTTTATAATTTGTCTCAGTACCCACTTCAATTTTTACACCTGCGTTCTGAAGTTCGGAAATAGTTTTGTCGGAAAGGACGCCGCCGCGTTCTCGCCAAAACTTCATTGAAGTTTCGAGTTTTACAAGGTAATTCCTACGAGTATCTTTCGGCAATGTATCCAGAAGAAAGTACATATACGATTTCCATGTATGGTTTGGCGGCAACGTTATAGTTTTCCATCCCATTGCTGTTGTTCCACCGTAAATTCCTGTGAAATTAACGCCATTCACACGACTGACAAGTTTTCCCCACGTGTGCGGCTCAATAACTCTGTAAAGTTTTAAGCTATCTTGTGCGGCAGATAGAAACGGACTCGCTACACGCATTGCATCAATCGGAACGCCTGCTTGAAAATAGAGGTCGTAAAGACGGTTGTAATTCCAACCGAAGCGAGCGTTTGCCGTCCAAACATCTTCCGTAATCCAATCGTAAATCGGGTAAGCATTATACACATTGCTGTACATTTCTTTTGTCCAAATCAAACCATCATAATTCTTGTAATTTCGGTCGCTGTGAATGGCACGCCAACGGTGTAAACTTTCTTGCGTTCTGATTCCAATAAGGCAACAGGTATGTTTTGCCTGTATCTTTTCGTGAATCCAAAGTCCAAATTTATTTTGGAAATCGTAATCCCACATTTTTTCGTTGAAAAATGGAAAATCATTTTCGGTATAGCAATTTTCGGGCATTTCGCTAACCCAAATATCTTTCAAATCCGATTGCCAAGGACGCCAAAAATCTTGGTGCATTGAAGTACACGTACTAACTTTGAATGGCACACAAATACGATAAACTTCTAAAATATCAGTGTTTTGCAACAAAGTTTCAGTTACATAACTGGTTGTACATTCGTATTGTGCTTCATAATCTAAATGAAAAACGCCGATTTTACGATTTAGGTTATTTTGTCGAATATAATCTATGCAAAGGTTAAGTAAAACGCCACTGTCTTTTCCACCGGAAAAAGACACGTACACATTATCAAAATCGTTGAAAATGCGTTGCATACGCTGTTGTGTTGCTTCATAAACGTTCATTTCATTCTTAAATCAAAATCACTGTTGCGATCAGCATAAAACTTTCCTTTTTCTGTATAGCAGCAAACTTTCCGATTGTTGATTATTGCTACCAATGGAAATGTTTTGCTATTTCGGTCGAATAATAGAATTTTTACCGGTAGCCCAATTTTAGTGCAAACTTCATTACCACCTTTTGCTTTTTTAAGATTAAATCGTTCCATAACAAGACATAATTTTTACAAAATTAGTTATTTTATTTATAAAACTAATTTTAATTCTTCTTTTGTTTTCCCTTTGAAATACTCAATCATTCCGATTTTCTTTTCAATATTACGGTCAATCAGCGATTCCAAGCCCACATTTCCCGTCAAATCCCAGTAGTGGCAATCGTATTCCTGTCCGGTTTGGAACGTGCGCCGTCCGGATTGCACACGCAGAGCATAATCCCAAATTTTATCGAAATATATCGTGTTGTTCAAATGCTGCAGGTTTAACCCTAAACTTTCCTTTTGATAACTCAAAACGGTTGCTTTTGAGAAACGTTTTTCGCACGCTTTACGGCTTGCTACATATTTACAATAAATAATTGTTCTGCTTTCATCGATTTCTTTAAAAAGTTGCTCTAACTTTTCAAACTTATTTTCCGTGCAGCAATAGGTATGTTGCATTTTTTGAGTCATTTCGATAAAAATATTGTTATTCTTCCATAGTAACGTTTCATTATCAAGATATTTTTCTTTGAGACGGTAATATTCATCACAATTCTCTTCATCGAGATAATAATTTATTTCTGTGTATAACTGTTTGATTTGTAACGATAAATTGCATTCAAAAACATAGTGTCTGATAAGCGAATAAAGGTAGTCAATATTTTCGTAACCGGTTATAAATTCTTTTGTGTATGCCTTCCAACTACCAAATCTCTTTGTGATTGTCGTATATTTGCAAAAAGTATTCTTAAATTCGGCATCTGACATATTTAAGATTTTCGGACTTAAAAAATCCATTTGAGGTTTTAAATCAAGCAAATTTTTTGATAAAGGCGTTCCGTTTAGTATTAACTTATACTGTGCCATTTTACCAACTTCCAACAGTCGCTTGGTACGTTTTGCAGTCGCATTTTTGATTTTCAAACTTTCGTCAACTACGATGAAACAATTCCACACAGTGCGTATTTTGTTATAAATTTGCAAGTAAATTCTATCTGATTGGGATATGCTTTCCACTCCGACAAACTCTACCGGCGAACGGAAGCCGCCCCATTTATTGATTTCGTCAATGACGGACGGCGCACCATCCGGAGGCTTAATTGTCCGCAGTGGAGCAATATATACAACTAAATCAATATTCTGAATTTGATTGACGAGCTCAACGGCTACCCGGGTTTTGCCGGTACCTGCCTCCATAAAAAGCGCTCCTACCCGCCAGTTTGACAGGTGTTCTTTTGCCGATTGCTGATTGTCAAGAAGAATCATAATCGCTCTATTTTAATATACTTTGAAATAAAACTTTCAAATGCAAAATCGACAGTATCGCCTTTTGGAAGTTTGAAATAAAGTTTTTCACTGTTAATTATATGAGTAGAATCTTCCTTTATTTCCGGAAACAATTCGACAATTGGTGCATAATTTTCCGACTCCTTCTTACTAAGTGTCCAATTCCATTTAATCCATAAGAAAACTTGTGTGTTTTCCGGTTGTATATGTTGGAAAAGACCGCTTTCACTGATTTCTTTTCCGGTAGCAATAACTGTATTTTCGTTAATTATTTTCATTTTTTCAATTCGTTTATTTCGTTTGACAATAATTTTTCTTTGAGTTCCGGTGTATGATGTTCTACTTTGTAAGTCGGTAGCATTTTTCCATTTTCGCTGTCGAACCACGCTTCTTTTTTACCTGAATATTGAAGGTCTTTTTGTCCTAAAATCCACGCTGAAATCCAATAAGCATCCGATTTCATTACTTCATAATCGCGTCCGAATACTTGGCTTTTCGGGATTATTGCTGTTGAGCCGTCAAAGGCGGTTGCTTTACACGCTTTCTCGGATATATATCGCAATGACTCAAGTCGAACAGAATAACATTTTATTTTCATAATCAAATGCCCGTCGTGCCGGTAGCGCAGCGTTAGAGTTTAAAAACAATTCGTTGTTTCTTTTATGGAAAATTGTTTACCTTTAATACACTCAATAAAAGTTTCAATTTGTAAAGAAACAACTTCATCGCCAGTCAAAGTGTAAAAATAAAACCTCACACCTGAACCATCACTGTTAAATTCTACTTTATAAACTTTATCATCATTGATAGCAGCGGTAACTTTTTCAGCCAAATATTCTTCTTTCATA
>Ga0209629_10003045_pt1 | contig 11774 bp, 7 predicted proteins | sample TergutCu122P5_FD_187286 | JGI IMG/M metagenome (GOLD analysis project Ga0209629, IMG submission 187286) | Cubitermes ugandensis P5 segment gut microbial communities from Kakamega Forest, Kenya - Cu122 P5 (SPAdes) (version 2) | ecosystem: Host-associated > Arthropoda: Insects > Digestive system >...
ATATATGTGTGTATATATATATATATATATACACACATATGGGGCCTGGGGTGGCGTAGTGGTTAAGGCGTTGCGGTACTAGTCGGACGGTCCCGGGATCGATTCCCGGTGGTGTCACTGGATTCTTCAGTGACATATTTCATTCCGACCGCACCATGGCCCTGGGGTCGACACAGCCCCTAGTGAAAATGAGTACCAGAAAGATTCCTGGGGGTAAAGGCGGCCGATGCGTGGGGCTGACGACCTCACCACCTTCATGTGCCGAATGTCATGAAAATCTGGGCTCCTAAACCTCCTGGAAACCTCTGGGCCACAGCGGGCCTGTTACGGGATTCCTTTACCTTATATATATATATGATAAAACATGTAATAAAAACTACCTTCATTACATCTAACAGAATCAAACTATTATCATCAAGCATCGAAAGCCGCGGTGCACCATACACCAAGATGAAATAAACAAGTTTCAACATAGAAAAGTAAGCTAAAATAAGCTAATGGGTTCATAACCCAAAAATAGGATATAACACTCTCTTCTCTAATGCCCAGTAACTCAACAAAAATCTTTTTACTAATTACCTTAGTAGGAGGTGTATTAGTATCTGTATCCTCCAATTCATGACTTGGAACATGAATAAGTCTGGAAATCAATCTAATATCATTTATCCCCTTAATGTCCCACGTCAAAAATATGTACAATACAGAAGCCTCATTAAAGTACTTCATTGTACAAGTGCTAGCCTCGGCAAATCTTCTATTCATAGTAGTGATAAAGACGTTAACAGAGGACCTATTCACATTTGATAGAAATTCATATACACCAATGATCATTTGTACCCCCCCTCCCTTTCCCTGCTAAAACGTGGAGCAGAACCCTTCCACTGATGATTCCTAGGAGTAATAGAGGGATTAAGATGAGAAAACTGTGCACTATTAATAACAGTGCAAAAAGTCGCCCCATTGATGTTAATATTATACCTGATTGAAATTAATGCCTTTACACTAAGAATTATCCTGATATCTACAATTGTAGGATCAATTAGGGGACTAAACCAAACCTCAATACGAAAGATCCTAACCTACACGTCCATCAACCATATTGGATGAATACTAATTGCACTAACCACAAGCGAAAATTTGTGAATAGTGTATTTTACAATCTATTCAACTCTAGCACTAACAGTATTATCAGCCATCAAATTATCTGGAGCATCATTCTTTAACCAAACCATAATACCAAACAAAGAAACCACACTGATAAAATTCATGATATTCACATCTTTGTTTTCCTTAGGTGGACTTCCCCCTTTCCTTGGATTCCTACCAAAGTGAATTGTTATTCAAGACATAATTACAAACAATTTAGCCCCACTAGCAACAATTGTGGTAGTAACATCATTAATTGCCCTGTACTACTACCTAAAAATCTCCTACTCAAGATTTATAATCTTAAACACGGAACCAAAATTAAACTTAAAATTCCATAAAAATAAGTCAACCAAAAACACTTGAGCACTAATCCTATCATCAGTTTCTCTAACAGGAATAGCAGCTTGCACAATCATCACCAACGTTAACTAGATGAAGGCCTTAAGTTAAAACATAAACTAATAACCTTCAAAGCTATAAATAGAGGGCTTCCTTTAGGCCTTGGTAAGATCTTCAACTCACCCCTACAGAATTGCATTCTGCAATCACAAAATGAATACAAGACTTTCTAGAAATAGTGGAAGAGCAACGTGAACGCTCATAAATAGATTTACAGCCTATCGCCTACTTATTATTCTCAGCCACCCCACTGATTTTCACCCGATGATTTTTCTCAACTAATCACAAAGACATTGGAACATATTTTATATTTGGAGCTTGATCAGGAATGGTTGGAACTTCCCTAAGAATACTTATTCGAACAGAACTAGGACAACCAGGATCTTTAATTGGAGATGATCAAATCTACAACGTCATTGTTACAGCCCACGCCTTCGTCATAATTTTTTTCATAGTTATGCCAATTATAATTGGTGGATTTCGAAATTGATTAGTACCATTAATACTAGGAGCACCATACATGGCATTCCCACGAATAAACAAAATAAGTTTTTGATTACTACCCCCATCATTAACTCACTTACTTGCTAGCAGAACAGTAGAAAGTGGTACAGGAACAGGATGAACTGTTTATCCTCCTCTTGCAAGAGGAATCGCACATGCCGGAGCATCTGTAGATCTAGCCATTTTCTCTCTACACTTAGCAGGAGTATCCTCTATCCTAGGAGCAGTAAACTTTATCACAACAACAATGAACATAAAGCCAAAAAGTATGAAACCCGAAAGAATCCCACTATTTTATGATCAATTGGTATTACTGCTCCACTGTTACTTCTATGACTATCATTTCTAGCAGGAGCAATCACAATATCATTAACAGATCGTATCCTAAATACATCATTCTTTGACCCAGCAGGAGAGGGAGACCCAATCAATTTCAACACCTGTTTTGATTCTTCGGACACCCTGAAGTTTATATTCTCATTCTGCCAGGATTTGGTATAATCTCACACATCATTTGCCATGAAAGAGGAAAGAAAGAAGCATTCGGAAATCTAGGAATAATCTTTGCCATAATAGCAATTGGATTACTAGGATTCGTGGTGTGAGCACATCACATATTTACAGTGGGAATATACGTTGATACATGAGCATATTTTACATCAAAAACAATAATTATTGCAGTACCAACAGGAATTAAAATTTTCAGATGACTTACAACAATATACGGAACCTGTATGTTATATACAGAGCAGCCTGCTTATGAGCACTAGGATTCGTATTCCTATTCACAATAGAAGGCCTTCCTGGTGTAGTCCTAACAAACTCATCAAACGACATCATATTGCATGACACCTATTATGTAGTAGCACACTTCCACTATGTTCTATCTATAGGAGCAGTATTTGCAATTATAGGAGGATTTGTTCAATGATTCCCTCTATTTACCGGACTTACTATGAACCCAAAATGATTAAAGGCTCAATTCGCTGTTATATTTGTAGGAGTAAATTTAATATTCTTCCCACAACACTTCCTAGAATTAGCCGGAATGCCACGACAATACTCAGACTACCCAGATGCTTACAACACATGAAATACTATTTCATCAATAGGATCAACAATTTCATTCGTAAGTGCAATAATATTCTTATTCATCATTTGAGCAAGAATTACATCAAACCGATTAATTCTATTCCCTACTCACACAAGAAATTCAGTAGAATGATTACAAACCTTCCCACCAGCAGAAAACCGATACTCAGAACTCCCAACTATTTTATTAGCTAACTAATACATCTCTAACGTGGCAGATAAGTGCATTGGATTTAAGCTCCACAAATAAAGTTTTAAAACTTTCATTAGAAACAATGACAACATGATTGAACCTAACACTACAAGACAGAGCATCACCCGTCATAGAACAACTAATCTACTTACATGATCATGCACTATTAATTATACTAATAATTATCACTACAGTATTGTACACAATAATTAGAATTATCCAAAGTAAACAAACTAGACGATTTATTCTAGAAAGACAAATAATCGAAACCATCTGAACGATTGCACCCGAAGTCATTTTAATATTCATTGCAATGCCATCTCTTCGACTATTATATTTAACAGACGAAATTCGTAATCCAGTGATAACACTAGAGACAGTTGGACACCAATGATACTGAAGTTATGAATATTCAGATTTCACAAAACTTGAATTCGGCTCATACATAGTACAACAAGAAGACCAACAAATTGATACATTTCGGCTACTAGATACAGACAACCGAGTGGTACTACTAATAAATTCACCAATTCGAATAATTGTAACAGCAGGAGATGTATTACATTTATGAACAGTGCCAAGACTTGGAATAAAAACAGATGCCACACCAGGCCGATTAAACCAAACAAGTTTCTCAATCAACCGACCAGGTCTTTTTAATGGACAATGTTCAGAGATTTGCGGAGCAAACCACAGATTTTTACCAATCGTAATTGAGAGAGTATCAACAAACCAATTTATTAATTGAATATCAAAGATAAGAGAATCATCAGATGACTGAAAGCAAGTAATGGTCTCTTAAACAAGTCTATGATATCCTAGCAAATATTTCTTATGATAAAGGATTAATTAATTATAACATCAGAATGTCAAACTGAAATAATCAAAAAGATATCCTTTTATACCTCAAATAATACCTATAGAATGAGCAATACTATACATTACATTCTTGGCAACATTTATAATATTTAACATTATAAACTACTTCATCCAATCACCAAATAAACAAGTCAAGGCAAAGAAAACTATTAACATTAATAAGACAAACTGAAAGTGATAAGAAACTTATTCTCAATCTTTGACCCAACAACAGAAATTAATAACCTCCCACTAAACTGAACAAGAACAGCCATTGGACTTCTACTGATCCTAACAAGAATTTGATTAATTCCATCACGAAATAGTATAATAGCAAGCTTACTAATAAAGTACAACAAGAAATAAAAACAATTCTAAGAAAAGGAAATTAAAATAAAGGAAATTCATTCATCTTAAAATCATTATTCCTAATAATTCTAATGAATAATTTCTTAGGATTATTTCCGTATATTTTCACTAGAACAAGACACCTAACACTTACACTAACCTCTTTGAATAAGATTTATATTATTTGGGTGAATCAAAAATAACAATCATATATTTGAGCACCTAGTACCCCCAGGTACAGCAACCATATTAATAACTTTTATAGTTATCATTGAAACAATCAGTAATCTAATTCGACCAGGAACACTAGCAGTGCGTTTAACAGCAAATATAATTGAAGGACACTTACTGCTAAACTTGCTAGGCAATAACGGACCATCAATAAGACACACCCTATCAACCGTATTAATTATTGCACGAATCCTCTTATTAATCCTAGAAGCAACGTTGGCTTTTATCCAATCATACGTTTTTACAATTCTAAGAACTTCATATTCTAGAGAAGTTAATTAATGTTAATACAACAAAACCACCTATGTCATATAGTAAACAAAAGACTTTGACCACTAACAGGAGCTACTGGAGCAATAGTTACCCTGATAAGACTAATTAAATAATTCCATCAATACGACGACAGTCTACGAGGGATTGGAGCAATTATTACTGTATTAACTATAATCCAATGATGACGAAATGTAACCCGGGAAGGAACACAAAAATAATAATAAAAGGCCTACGATGAGGAATAATTTTATTTATTGTCTCAGAAATCTTATTCTTCGTATCATTCTTCTGAGCATTCTTCCATACAAGATTATATATATATGTGTATATATATATTATTCCCGGCCACCCTTACGTAGTTACAGTGGAAACCTAAAGAATGTTTGTATGTATATTACACTTCCTTAGTGGTGTCCTTATTAGCGTGGAAACGCGAACGATATGTATGTATGTATGTATATATATATATATTTATTTATTGTAGAATTAGTGTCCGGCGACTTTTTACCTAATTACCGTTGAAACCTTAAAAATGTATGTATATGTATAGTACCTATGTATTGGTGTCCGTAGTTAGCGTGGAAACCCGAATAATGTGTGTGTTTTTTTACATTATACTGTGGCATTACTGCCCGGCGATCCTTTACGTAGTTACAGTGGACACCTCAATTCTTTGTGTCCTTTATGTATTATGTACGCTTCCGTGAGAGTGGATTTTGTTTAGTATCTTAATACAGTATATTGATAAGCAAATGCACTTAATAAAATATGCATCATAAAACACAATTTATGATAAGTGTCACCCGAACATGTTTCAATACTAGATTATCGTCTTCGAGGAATCTACAGGGTGAGGCATAAGTCGGTTAACACCCCTGTGAGGCATACGTCGGTTAACACTCCTTCATCCCACGAACGGCATGTCGTACGCACCTGGCTCGCAGTATATAGTGGTGGGGGTAAAGCTGTACGAAATGCGTGACATGGGTGCTACGGCCGCCATCTTGAAGGGGTGTTAACCGACTTATGCCTCACAGAGGTGTTAACCGACTTATGCCTCATCCTGTATATGAACACAAAGGATCGCAAGTCCAACACTCCACTTCAGGTCTTAATCACAGTTAATGCTATTAAGACCTGCCCTAACTGCCAGTTAGAGCTGGAGTGTCCGGAATTTGCGTTTTGCAGGAAAAAGTTCATACGCTACAGCAGTACTTAGGAAACCTCTATTTGCCGTTTTAACGGAGAATATTTGGAGACCTAATGAACTAATTTTTTATTATTTATCGAAACTCCAATGTTTACTGAGATATTACTTAAAATTTATGCTTAATACAACAATTATTTATGTAATTCCTGGAAATAAACTTGTGCCTCGTTATTGTTCTTTGTGATAAACTGCAGTTTTCGGTTTTATCTGATAGCATGTAAAAACAAATCTACTCAAAGAGGAGGGTTCGAATTCTAACAAAATGCTTAACATAATTAGAATTCCTTTTCAGAAATGCGTGTATTAAGACAGATACACCAGGAGCTTGAAGACTATAATAACCTAAAGTGACTGTCTGGATGACCTCACAGCAGTACAATGCGGCATTTCTTTAAAAACGCCACGTTCTTCAATAGTTTTCTCTGTTCGTGATGTGTATGAATGCCTTACACTTTTCCTTACTTCGAGAAATACCGCGATGTACTTTTCTCTATAATTTTAACCCACATTTCTGGCAGAGGAATAGTTAAACAGTACACGTTGGTGGTTTGTAATATATCTAGTGTTTACTGTACCACGAAAAACTTCAATCCACGGTGCCGGCAAAATGGGAGGGAGGCGGAGTTAAATGTAAATTAAAAATTGACTTGGTGTCTATCTGAACACATTTTTGCGTAAGGAACTACTGTCTTTGCTCCCCTTCTGTGATCTTTACTGAGGTTGGTGGACACACTTGCAGTGACCATTGGAAGTACGGTGACCGCCCGCATCGCGTAAAGCTTTGCAACTGTCTTTTAAGTTTAACCTACCGTTACAATTAAGGGCGAAGGTTTACAGTGTCAAATACTAGCAAACTCCTAGCTACTTTCACAAACGGGAAAATCGAGCAGTTAATACTGTAAAATTGCTTAGTAGTGGGTTGCCAGAGATGGTAGAAAACACTCTAAAACTTGCTGCTTTATAGCGATGGAGGAGTGATGACGTTATAGCAAAGTGGGGAATTGTCAGTGTTTCATAGGTTACACAGAGAAGTTTGGTTTGCCTGTATTTGGTAATCCAGGAAGGACACAGAAGGAAGCACCTGCTAGATTTTGACGATACCATCAGTTGCTGCAATTTATTCCAGTTAGGAAGAAACAGGCTCTAATTTTTGTGTTGCAAGCCGCGTGGTTCCTTGTATTTTTTGTTTACCCATCTGCTCCTTTGCACCCATGACTTACATATAGTACTCTTTAGATTCCCTGCCTCGTGAAATCAATATCTCCGTCTCTCTTCCTTCTCCTTTTTCTTCTTCAACAAGTTTGTTGTCCGCTCATACAAAATGAGGTTAATATGGTTTAAAATTGAATTGCTGTAGATGGCTCTTGTTGAGAGGAATGGAATTATAGGCTACCACCGATTCGGAATTGAGGTCACAGACACTCCTATAGTCTGGCCCCTGTGGCATAGAAATAATTATTTCCTCGCACTCTGAATAGTAATATTTTTTCTTAGTCTTTGTCAAAGTATAACTGATCCTTAAAGCGCCTGTTAACTTTTCAATTCAGTCTTCAGGAACAGGACATGTTCTGTTGTTCCAAACAAAACTCCCAAAGGCGGCTTTATTATCTTTTTTAGTCTTGCGTTTATTATTATCATTATTATTATTATTATTATTATTAAGTTGTATATTGAAAATAATACTTAATCCTGATTCTGTCTGATGCAACATCGATATTCTTAATCGCTATCTTCATATTTGTATTTGTTCACGCACGGAGAGTACTTTGTTGTTGTACCTTCGTGACAAATTCTACATTAAGTCCTCCAGTGTTTCACTGTCTATCGCGATCAAACAGAAAGCTAAAAAAATTTGTACACTCTGTTCATGTAATTTCACGTGTTACCTTTGTAAAAGTTGCGTATATTTTCAAGATGTTACGACACGTAATTGGAGGGCCCTAACTTAAGTAACATTCGAGTGGCTCCCGCCTAATGATTTCTGGAGTACACCACATTGTTAATACTGGGTTTAGTAAATTAAAATTTACGGCGCTGAAGTGAACTCCAGTGACAAAATATCCGTATGAAACTGTAAGGTAAATGATTAGACTGGACGTCTGAGTGACCAACAAAAATCCCAACGTGAAACACTGGTGCGTGGGAGAGGAGCAGCAAGTTTACTAAAGGGACTTGAAGACTCTGGTAGCTCTGCGTGGTCTGTTGCCTGCGTAAGTGTGCTGTAAATACACAGGGTGGATATATGGCTGTATGTGCTGTGTCTCATATATGACATAAAATAAAACACTGTGGTCTGAAAAGCCTAATTCTTTCACGCCATATCTAGGCTTGTTGGAAAAATTCCGAAAATCGAATATTATCTTTGTCATTCCTGTCTGTCCGATTTTCTTTGTGTCTGTGTCTCTCCGCATGGAACAACTGTGCTCCCACATTTGATATTTGAGAATTTTTCGAAAATCAGTCGAGAAAAATCAAGTTTCGTTAAAATCTTATAAGAATAAGAGACACTTTACATGAAGACATGTACATTTATGCTATCTCGCTGAGTCCTTCTCAAAATGAGAAATGTTTCTGACAAAAGTTGTATAAAAAACCGAAACGCGCATTTATGTTGAATAATTTTTTCCCTGAAAATCCCGCCGTTTATGAGATAATTAGGAAGAATATGGTATAGCCACAAAGGCCACAGATGACAACGTACGTACGGCGCTAAAAGGATGCGATTAGCCTGCAGGAAAACCATGGCAAGACTGCAGGCACACATTCATTATATTTAATACTTATTGCTTCATCACTGATTAATTACATCTGATCTCATAACATGTTTTACGCTGAAACTTATAACGGAGAAACTACGTGTTGCCAAATTTTATGTCTCAAGAAGGCCATGAGCAAAGGAGCATGCTTTTATTTCAATGAAGCGTGCGTTTGTATGTAATGTATGAAGAGAGTGCAATTTAGATGGAATATAATTTCGTTTAAAAACATGCACAATTCTCTTGCCTGCTATTTGAAATTGTGAGTTAACAGAGATATAAAGTATAATTTATATAAGGCTATATCGGTCGACTGCGTTTAGTGCATCTAATTCCTTTACGAGTGACATCCCGTTGTATGTCATTGATATAGACAAAGAAATGAACGTCACTCTTAAGAGAACAGTGTCTTTATCAGTCGATAGAGTCTACCTGGCTAATTGAGCATTGAACAACATGTCTCGACCTACATTAGGTCATTTTCAAGCTCTTAAGAATCTGAAGATGACATCTTTTAGGTCGAAATATTTTGCTCAGTTAGACAGATATGCCCTATCGTCTAATAAAGATATGTTGTGTTGAGACTGATATTTATTTCTTTATTTGCATTTAATTTTATTAATCACTTCGATGTTACTACGAAGTTAATACGCCATTACTGAGTTTCCAGTGCAACAGTGGTTAAGCGAACGCGTCACGATGTTACTTGATTTTAAAACTTAAGAACTGCTTGAAGTATCTGAAAGCCTGAGCAGTGGTAACATAATTCACATAAATGGAATTAAAAACACATTCTCGGCTGAAACACGTCTTTGGTAAGAGGGCCTGGTGAAACTTCGTTTTATGTGAAAGGCCTAGTTTTTATTTTCTTAGGTCAGAAAATTTCTACTTTGGTTTGTGGCAGCTGACGAAGTTTCAAGTCAGCTTAACATCTTCCCACGACGTAAGAAAACAACATTTCCAATTGACGAGTAAAATTAAATGAAATTTAAAATTAAATACTTGAAGTTAAACATGGCCACTTTAAAACGCCGATATAAATACATTCGACCCAATTGTGGTATTATTTATCTAACCACCTTTCGTTTATTAACTATTGGCATGTACGAGAATTAGTGAGGGTGGTGAGGTAGTTAGCTGCTGACATGAAATGCAGAGATTATGGCAGTTGGGTGGTAACTTGTATAACAGTGCATCACGAACAGTTATTGTAGCAACACAAAGATGTAGGAAATAAAGAGCGAAATTATAGGAAATGGATGTGAGAAATTATTGTCCAGCATTAGAGGAAACTGTTGTATGAAGAGCATTTGTGATGTTTCTAACTCGACTTATCAGTCACAGTTACAAGTAAGAGTGAGAGTTGCTTGTGCTTGGAAGTCAGCATGTGGAAGTGTCAAGCGTCAAGAAGCCACTTGCCAAAAATTCGGGGAAGGTTTGCTGTCATTTGAACCCTAATATTCGCATAGTGACATTCCTACTCTTTCAAGTACACTGTTGCAGGAGACTTCTCAATGTTAATGTAACACGGTACTGCTGTCTCATATTTTCAACAATTCTTAATAGATTTGTTTTATTCAAGAGATCGTACTGTTCTGTGAATTAGTAGCTTTCATTCCCCAAGCTCTTAACGCCGATTTCTCAGCAGCATCGGTTAATTGTGAAATTGTATATAAAAAAAAACCGGCTGTCATACTGGATTTGTCCGGAAGGCTGCAGGAACGTCATAAAGAAAGATGGCGGATAAAACCCATTTCGCATCTTTCCGAATGGTACTTGATAGAGGCCTGTGGTGTGCTCATATTAATACTGTTATTTGTTTTGTGTCTTTAACGGTATATTTCATTACGATATAGCATATAGGCACAAACCCTTACAGATTTTAATGCTTTTACAAACACTTAGGGTCATCAATGTTTGGTGTATAGTTACATATAATTAATTTTTATTTTCCAAATGTACTTATTTTCCACGTTTTCGTATGCTACTAAGAACAAAACTTTTTTTTTTCGAAAATGCAACTGAATTTCCTGAAAGTTATGCATTTTTAATATTTTTATCTAGTCAGTTATAAACGTTTCTTCCGCCATTGTAAATTAGGGTTATAATTACTGCTTTATAACCAGGTAAACAGTAACATAAAAGGGATTACTCCCGTTCGAAATGGAAAAGTTAACTCCCTAAAGTGCAAAAATTAATGTATTTCTGTAGCTACGAAAGAAAGGGAAAAATATTTTGCCTCGGTAAACCTGAATGGAATGTGTTTTTGCTGGATGTTCTCAATAAGTACCAGTGTAAAGAGTAAATTGTAAATATCTGACAATATTTTGAAAAAAAAAGCGATCGAAAATTAGAAGGACTACAGTATTTTTGAATCAAATTCCTTAAATGTTGAACACACAAAGCGCAGAGGACAGACGATACAGTCGTAGATATGTATGCAATAGTAAAACAACTCTTGTGTAAGAGGGTGCGGAGTAGATGCGTCTGGCCTAGGGTAGGGAACAGTTGCAGACATTTGTGAACAGGTTCCATTGTTGAAATCCCTTGACTATCTGAGCAAGTATTTTTTTTTTCGAACGGGACGCTGTTTCGTGGATTTAGTTATTTTGTAACGGATTTTTACGACTTTAGTGGCAATCTACAATTATCCAAATGAGAAAAATGTACCTTTCCTACGTGTTACCTACTCTCTTTGTTTTACTCTGGTATGTTGAAACTTCAGCTCTGTAGTCGAATTTATTATTATTATTATAGGTAC
>Ga0209629_10003046_pt1 | contig 11774 bp, 5 predicted proteins | sample TergutCu122P5_FD_187286 | JGI IMG/M metagenome (GOLD analysis project Ga0209629, IMG submission 187286) | Cubitermes ugandensis P5 segment gut microbial communities from Kakamega Forest, Kenya - Cu122 P5 (SPAdes) (version 2) | ecosystem: Host-associated > Arthropoda: Insects > Digestive system >...
TCGTCCGTTGAAATCGTTATCCGACAGTTTGAAAGGAAAACAGGGACGTTTCCGTCAAAACCTGTTGGGAAAACGTGTGGACTATTCGGCTCGTTCGGTTATCGTAGTCGGTCCCGAACTGAAAATGCACGAATGCGGTATTCCTAAGAATATGGCTGCCGAACTTTATAAACCCTTTATTATTCGTAAATTGATTGATAGAGGTATTGTGAAAACGGTAAAATCAGCCAAAAAGATTGTGGACAGAAAAGAACCTGTCGTTTGGGATATTCTGGAATATGTAATGAAAGGGCATCCGGTTTTACTGAACCGCGCTCCTACCCTGCACCGTCTGGGTATTCAAGCATTTCAACCCAAATTGATAGAAGGCAAGGCTATTCAATTGCATCCCCTGTCCTGTACAGCATTCAACGCCGACTTTGATGGCGATCAAATGGCTGTGCATCTGCCGCTTGGCAATGAAGCTATTTTAGAAGCGCAGATGTTGATGCTCGCTTCGCATAATATATTAAACCCTGCAAACGGCGCTCCGATTACCGTTCCTTCTCAGGATATGGTGTTGGGATTATATTATATTACCCGCCTTCGCAAAGGCGCAAAAGGCGAAGGATTGAAATTTTACGGTCCTGAAGAAGCCATTATTGCTTACAACGAAGGCAAAGTGGATATTCATGCGCCGATTTGGATTTATATTGATGATATGAAAGATGGCGAACCGATTAATCACATGGTCGAAACATCTGTCGGTCGGGTAATTGTAAATGAAGTTGTGCCTAAAGAAGTAGGCTTCCTCAATGAAATCCTTTCTAAAAAATCGTTGCGCGACATCATTGGTAAAGTAATAAAAACCTGCGGAGTAGCTGCAACCGCTAAATTTTTGGACGATATTAAGGATTTGGGATATATGACCGCTTTCAAAGGCGGCTTGTCGTTCAACCTGGACGATGTCATTATTCCTAAGGAAAAAGAAGATTTGGTGCAGGAAGGTTACGACGAAGTCGAACAAATATTGAACAACTACAATATGGGTTTCATTACCTATAACGAACGCTATAACCAGATTATCGATATTTGGACGCACGTTAATTCGCGTTTGTCCGACATCCTGATGAAGCAGTTGCGCGAAGACGACCAAGGCTTCAATTCTGTATGTATGATGCTTGAATCAGGCGCGCGCGGTTCGAAAGAACAGATTCGCCAGTTATCCGGTATGCGTGGATTGATGGCAAAACCGCAAAAGAGCGGCGCAGAAGGCGGACAAATTATCGAAAACCCGATTCTTTCCAACTTCAAAGAAGGATTGTCGGTGCTGGAATATTTTATTTCTACACACGGCGCACGTAAAGGTTTGGCAGATACCGCTTTGAAAACGGCTGACGCAGGTTATCTGACCCGTCGTCTGGTGGATGTTTCCCACGACGTAATCATCAACGAAGAAGACTGCGGAACTTTGCGCGGATTGGTTGCTACCGAATTAAAAAATAATGAAGACGTGGTTGCTTCGCTCTATGAGCGTATTCTGGGACGGGTTTCCGTTCACGACATCCAGCATCCGATTACGGGAGATATTATTGTTCGTTCAGGAGAAGAAATTACGGAAGATAAAGCAGATATTATCCAAAACTCTCCGATAGAGCGTGTTGAAATCCGTTCGGTATTGACTTGCGAATCCAAAAAAGGCGTTTGTGCAAAATGTTACGGACGTAATTTGGCTAACGGTCAAATGGTTCAAAAAGGCGAAGCGGTCGGAGTTATTGCAGCTCAGTCGATCGGCGAGCCGGGAACGCAGTTGACTTTACGTACTTTCCACGTGGGAGGTATTGCATCAAATATTGCTACGGAAAATAATGTTACTTCCAAATACGACGGTATTCTTGAAATCGATGAAATCCGTACGGTGGATATTACGGACGATACGGAAAAACCTTACCAAATCGTTATCAGCCGTTTATCGGAATTAAGAATTGTCGATCCGCATACAAAAATCATATTGGCTTCTCACAATATTCCTTATGCGTCTAAAATATTCTTCAAAAACGGAGACGAAATACGCAAAGGCAATTTGATCATCGAATGGGATCCGTTCAATGCAGTTATCGTTTCAGAAGTTCCTGGTAAAATTCAATTTGAAAATTTAATTGAAAACACTACCTATAAAGTAGAATATGATGATACGACCGGCTTGCGGGAAAAAATTATCATGGAATCGAGGGATAGAACCCGGATTCCTGCCGCCCACATTGTGGACGAAGAAGATAATATACTGAAAACGTATAACTTGCCTTTAGGCGCTCACGTCATAAAAGAAGAAGGCGACGGCGTCAAAATGGGTGAAGTGCTGGTTAAGATTCCGCGTGCTGTGGGTAAAACCGGCGACATCACGGGTGGTCTTCCGCGTGTAACCGAATTGTTTGAAGCACGGAATCCGTCCAATCCGGCAGTTGTTTCCGAAATCGACGGTGAAATTTCTTTCGGAAAAATCAAACGTGGAAACCGCGAAGTGATTGTTACTTCCAAATCAGGCGATTATAAAACCTATTTGGTTCCTTTATCTAAGCAGATTCTGGTACAGGAAAACGACTACGTTCGCGCAGGTACGCCGCTATCCGACGGAGCAATAACTCCTTCCGACATATTGGCTATCAACGGACCAACCGCTGTTCAGGAATACATTGTGAACGAAGTTCAGGATGTTTACCGCTTGCAGGGTGTGAAAATCAACGATAAACACTTCGAGGTGATTGTCCGCCAAATGATGCGTAAAGTAGAAATCGTCGAACCGGGCGACTCCCGTTACCTTGAACAGCAATTAGTTGATAAACAGGATGTGATGGAAGAAAACGACCGTATCTGGGGTAAAAAAGTAGTCTTGGACGGCGGTGATTCGCCGAACTTGAAACCCGGTCAAATCGTTACTGCCCGCAAACTGCGCGATGAAAACTCGGCATTGAAACGCCGCGATATGAAATTGGTTGAAACACGCGATGCGGTTCCGGCTACTGCAAATCAGGTTCTTCAGGGAATCACAAGAGCCGCTTTACAAACGACCAGCTTCATGTCGGCAGCTTCATTCCAGGAAACAACCAAAGTATTGAACGAAGCCGCTATCAACGGGAAAATTGATAAGTTGGAAGGAATGAAAGAAAACGTTATCTGCGGTCACTTAATCCCTGCCGGCACCGGCTTGAAAGAATACGATAAGATTGTCGTAGGCAGCAGAGCGGAAATCGAAAAAGCGCAGGCTATTTCCGGTCGTTCCAGAAGCTTCGCTACGGTAACAATGGTTGAAGACGAGGATTGATTTCTATACAAATAAGAGTTAGTAATTGTAGAGGCGTTGCGTGCAACGCCTCTGCTGTTTTTAATCCGCAAAAAGTTCGTCCAAGTCAATAATTAATCCGGGCAATGTTTGGACAGGAACTTTCGTTGCTCCTTTTATCACTTCGTAGGGAGTCCCTTCATCGTATTTGCCATTGAGTTGCAAAAGGAATACCATGACTGCTTTATCATTGGGATAAACCACCCAATATTCACGGACACCCGATTTTTCATAAAGATTGAACTTCAGATTCAAATCTTTCTTACCTGTGCTTGGAGATATCACTTCCACAATCAAATCCGGAGCGCCGATGCAGCCCCGTTCATCCAATTTCGCAGGGTCGCAAACTACACAGATGTCCGGTTGAACTACGTTGTAAATTTTATTGTCGGCAGTTTCTCCATTGGTTGGCAGACGAACGTCGAAAGGAGCCGTGTAAATTTTACATTTCCCTTTTCTTCGATAAATATGAGACAAAGCCTCCGCTAAAAAAGATGAAACTGCATTTGCGTGTTTCAGAAACGGCGCTGAAAACGCATAGACAATTCCGTCGATTATTTCCTGCATTTCATCTTCTGACCATTTCAAATAGTCGGCATAAGAATATCGCTGCTTGCCGTAAGCGACGACAGGCTCTTGTACGCTGTTTTCCGGATTTGGAGACTCTTCTTCCAGTTTATCATATTCTTTCGCTTCCATAATCGATTGTTTATATTTTCAGGCAAAAATAACAAGAAAAACCGGAAAATAAAAATGTTTTTGAAACGAATCCATTCGGGTGCTTTCTCAATAATTTCCGGTTTCAAAAAAAAATTGTAATTTTGAACTCAAATTACACGCAGGCAAAAAGAATGACCGACCAACTCATTTTAGTCGTTACCGAACACCGCCCTTTCGGATGGAAGATTAATCTGTATTCAGCCGTATTTCAATCGGATGACAGCGTTCGCATTTTAGGGCTTCCCAATTTGAAAGAAGAAATCGAACGAGGCGCTTCCGATGCCAAAATCGCTTTGCTGAAAGCTGCGCATGAAACTTCCGATGAATCGTTGCTTAAAGCGTATTCAAAGGAAAAGGATAAGACAAAAATTGCACAGAGTACAATTGACAATCTAATCCGTCCCCGAATTGAGAAGAATTGTTCCAAAATACTTCAATTAGCGCTACAAGCTGAGGTGCCGGTTTTCTTTCGTGAAATTGCCGGAAGCAGGGTTGTCTTTGCATTCAACCGGTTGGAAATCCTGCCGGAAGTCAGCCGCTGCCTGTTCAATTTTATCAAAGATGAAAAAGGGTTACGCTATTTTATTACGCTGACAAATGAAGATGAAGAAATCGTCCTGCAACAAAAGCCGGCTATCGTACTGTCGGATGAGCCTTGCGTTATTTTACTTGGTAATCAATTACATAGAGTGGATAATATAGATTCCAAAAAATTGATTCCTTTTTTCACAAAACCCGATATTCCTGTCCCTGCATCTGCTGAGAAAATATACATTCAAAAATTTATTCTGAAAGCTATCCTTCAATACGACGTTAGAATAGAAGGGATTGAGATGGCGGAGAAGCATCCGGAAAGAACGGCGGTACTGGTTTTGGAGGAAGATTTTTATTCCCGTCTGGTTTTTTCCTTATTCTTTCAATATGGAAATCAACGGCTGCATCCTACCATGCGAAAGCGGAAACGGCGAGTGGTTATGTTGGAAGAAACGAACGGAACGGAAAATATTGCATGGTTCGACCGAGATTTGGAATGGGAAATCAGCCGGTTAAATCAATTGATTGAATGGGGATTGACTCAGGAAGGAGAAAACCGTTTTTACATGAAGCAACAGTCGGAAATGCTGAAAAAGTACAGCTTGATCGGATGGATGAATGAGAATCTTGACAAATTGGGCGATTTCCGCATTGAACAAAAAACGGGAAGAACTTATTATCAGGGAAAATTCAGTATAGAATCGACAGTAACAGAAAAAATCGACTGGTTTGAATTAGCAATCAACGTGGTTTTTGAAAACTTTTCGATTCCTTTCACCCGTTTCCGGAAGCATATTCTTACCGGTAACCCTGAATATGTATTGCCGGACGGGAGTATTTTTATTTTACCGGAAGAATGGTTTCAACGTTATCAAGACCTTTTCCTTCTTTCGGAAAATACCGACAGGGAAATTCGGGTGAAAAAAGTACATGCGCAATTTCTGAATGGCGCGATTGATTCTTTTTTCCAAAAAGACCGGAAGAAAGATTTGGAAAAATTTATGCAAGAACCGATTCAACGCCCTATTCCTTCCGAATTATTGAACCGGATACTGCGTCCTTACCAGAAAGAAGGTTTTTATTGGCTGGAGCATTTGCGCAGAATGAATTTCGGAGGGTGTTTGGCTGACGATATGGGGTTGGGGAAAACCATTCAAACCATTGCGCTTTTGGAATCGACATATTCGCAAGCCGGCAAAAAGAAAAGGACGAGCGATTCTACCGGACAATTATCATTATTCGACGAAATGGATTCTATGTTTCCTGCCTCATTAGTAGTTGCTCCCACTTCCCTGCTTCATAACTGGCAGAATGAACTGAAGAAATTCGCTCCCGATTTGAAGGCATATATTTATGCCGGAAATAAACGGCAAAAACCCGACGACATCCACGATTTTTTTGATGAATATAACGTGATTATCACTTCGTATGGAATCGTGCGAAGCGATTGCGATTATCTTGCCGGTTACTCTTTCTATTACCTCATTTTAGATGAAAGTCAATTTATTAAAAATCCGGATTCCATCAGCTATCATGCCGTGAAGAAATTATCGTCCGAGCATCGGCTGGCGCTCACCGGAACGCCTATCGAAAATTCGCTTACCGACCTTTGGGCGCAGTTCAATTTTATCAATCCGGATATGTTGGGAAGTCATTCGTCTTTCCGTGACCGGTACATTACCGGTATAGTTCGTGATAAAGATAAAAAAAAGGAAGCGTCTTTGCTCCGGATGATTCAACCCTTTCTGCTACGGCGAACAAAGGAAGAGGTTACTCCCGAATTGCCTCCGCTCACACAGGAAGTTGTTTATTGCGATATGACTGAGGAACAAGAAGAAATATATCAATCAGAAAAAAACGGCATAAGAAATATAATTCTTGATAATAAGGAACTTTTCCTGAAAAACAATATCATTGCTTTGAAAAGTTTGTTGCATTTACGTCTTCTGGCGATTCATCCTCTATTGGCAATTCCGGAATATAAGGGCAATTCCGGAAAGTTCGACCAGATTCTTCTTTATTTTGAAAGTATCCGGACAGCCGGACATAAAGCGCTGATTTTTTCTTCTTTCGTCAAATGCCTTCAACTATTGATAAAAACTTTTGAAGAACGCGACTGGAAATATGCGCTTCTTACTGGACAAACCATGAACAGAGAAGAAGAAATTGCCCGCTTTAACGATAATCCTGATATTCAGGCGTTTTTCATTTCATTGAAAGCCGGCGGAACCGGTTTGAATCTGACTGCCGCCGATTACGTTTTCATCGTTGACCCGTGGTGGAATCCCGCTTCCGAAATGCAAGCCCTGAGCCGCGCTCATCGCATCGGACAGGACAAGCCGGTGATGGTTTACCGTTTTATTTCCGACGATTCGATTGAAGAAAAAATCATTGACCTGCAAAACAAAAAAAGCCAATTGTCGGAAACTTTCGTCGCTTCCAACAATCCATTGAAACAATTAAATTATAACGAAATAGAATCGTTGTTTGATTAAATATCATTATCTTTCATATTTAAAAATGTTTCACAACATATAATTGCTATTGCCGTATTCTTAAATTTTTTGTAACTTGCGCCGCTTTTTTAAATCAAATTTATTGTCACATATTTTAAACAACAAGTGTTATGAAAGTATATCAAACCAATGAAATTCGGAACATTGCAATCATCGGCGGTTCCGGCTCGGGGAAAACCACTCTCACGGAAGCGTTGCTTTTTGAGGGTGGTATTATAAAACGCAGAGGTTCCGTTGACAGTGGAAATACGGTCTCTGATTATTTTTCTGTAGAAAAAGAGTACGGATATTCGGTCTTTTCAACCATTTTCAGCGTAGAATGGGAGAATAAAAAATTGAATTTTATCGATACGCCGGGTTCGGACGATTTTTCAGGTGGAGCAGTTTCCGCCATGAATGTAACCGATACGGCATTGATGGTTCTTAACGCTCAATATGGCGTTGAAGTAGGTACAATCAACATGTTCCGTTACGCTGAAGATTTACACAAACCGGTTATTTTTCTTGTTAACCAGTTAGATAAAGAATATGCCGATTTCGACAAAACCTTGCTTCAACTCAAGGAAACTTACGGAGGTAAAGTGGTTCCGATTCAATATCCTGTGCAAACCGGACAACATTTTCATCAAATGGTGGATGTGCTGAAAATGAAAATGTACCAATGGAAACCGGAAGGCGGAACGCCCGAAGTGCTTGATATTCCCGCAGCAGAAATGAGCAAAGCCGAAGAATGGCACAATGCGCTTGTGGAAGCCGCAGCTGAAAACGACGAGGCGCTGATGGAAAAATTCTTCGACCAGGGAAGTCTCACCGAAGACGAAATGAGGGAAGGTATTCGCAAGGGCTTGGTAAGTCGCGGAATGTTTCCGGTTGTTTGCGCTTCGGCAGGTAAAGACATGGGAGTTCGCCGCTTGATGGAATTTTTGAGTAATAACGCTCCAGCCGTTACAGAAATGACGCCCTGCAAAAACACTGAAGGTAAAGAAATTAAGCCGGATCCGGCTGCTCCTGTCAGTCTTTTTGTTTTCAAAACCACAGTCGAACAACATATCGGTCGCGTCTTGTACTTCAAAGTCATGTCGGGAACGGTGAAAATCGGCGATGACTTGTTGAACGAAGACCGCGGTTCCAAAGAACGCATTTCCCAATTGTTTGTCGTAGCCGGACAAAACCGCACGGAAGTTTCCGAACTGCACGCCGGCGACATCGGCGCAACGGTTAAGTTGAAAGACGTTAACACCGGTCATACCTTAAATGGGAAAGGCGCTGACAATAGATTTGATTTTATTAAATATCCCAATTCCAAATATCGCCGTGCAATCAAAGCCGCAAATGAGGCGGATTCCGAAAAGATGATGGAAATCCTCAATCGGATGCGTTCCGAAGACCCGACTTGGGTGATTGAACAATCGAAAGAACTGAAGCAAGTCATTGTTTCCGGGCAAGGCGAATTTCACCTGAAAACGCTGAAATGGCGATTGGAGAACAGCGAAAAACTGGCAGTCGAGTTTTTTGAACCGAAAATTCCTTATCGCGAAACGATTACCAAGTCGGCGCGAGCAGATTACCGTCACAAAAAGCAATCGGGCGGCGCCGGACAGTTTGGCGAAGTGCATCTGATTGTCGAACCTTATCAGGAAGGTATGCCGATGCCGGAAGTTTATAAATTCGGCGGACAGGAATACAAAATTCAGGCGCGCGACGTACAGGAACTTCCATTGGAATGGGGCGGTAAATTGGTATTCGTCAACTCCATTGTAGGCGGTTCGATTGACGCTCGCTTTTTACCGGCTATTCTGAAAGGAATTATGGGACGAATGGAACAGGGACCCTTGACCGGCTCGTATGCCCGAGACGTTCGCGTAATTGTTTACGACGGAAAAATGCACCCAGTCGATTCCAACGAAATTTCGTTCATGCTCGCAGGACGAAACGCATTTTCTGAAGCATTCAAAAATTCGGGACCTAAAATTCTGGAGCCTATTTACGATGTGGAAGTATCGCTTCCGGCAGAATACATGGGAGATGTGATGGGCGATTTGCAAGGTCGCCGCGCCATGATTATGGGAATGCAATCCGAAAAAGGTTATGAGAAACTGTTGGCTAAAGTTCCTCTGAAAGAAATGAGTAACTATTCTACTTCGTTGAGTTCCATCACCGGCGGTCGCGCCTCGTTCACCATGAAATTCGCATCCTACGAATTAGTTCCGACTGATGTTCAGGATAAATTGCTGAAAGAATACGAAGCGGCGCAGCAAGAAGCGGAATAAATATTTTTACTCCTTAATAATAAAAAAGCAATTACATGAATTTGTAGTTGCTTTTTTTTCAATGAAGTCATCAAAACTTTTGAAATTTCTAAATATTTTCTTACTTTTGCTGATGAATTATTAAAAAAATAGCATTATGTATTATGATTATACGACAAATTGTTAGATTATATAAAAGATTACTGATACTTTTTGTATTCGGAATAATGGCAATAATGTACAGTTCTGCACAAAAAGATATCCGCAGCCATTTAGATATTGCCGACAATGATACCATATATTTGGAAGAACCGGGTGGAGGGCAGATATATGGATTATCCGGAGCCGTTTTTAAGGCTATTGATCCAAGATATGTTGCCAATATATACGGCATAACCATTCTTGATAGACCGAAGAAAAAATCATTTCAACTGATTAGTTTTGAAACCAGTAGTGTTCCTAATTATAAGGAAATATCAGTTCTTTCTTCATTAAATGTACCGAGAAAGTGGAACTATTATATCAACGATACAATTTTGTCTTATTATTCACGTATTATCGTATCCGCATTGATGCTCCAATCTTTTGAAAAAGTGGAATATAATCCATCCGATACTTTAAGGGGTTTGCCTGCCTGGTTACCATTGGAGGAACATCATGAATATAGAAGTGTCGGAGGTTCTATTCATGTTTATACCAGAGATATTTCAAAAAACGTCATCAACGATAGCACAACGCTTTATTTGCTAAACGGAAAGGTAATTACCCGTAAAATATATGAAGCCCTCAATCCGGTGTACATCCGTTCGTTAAAACGCATCACCAAACGGGCGGAGTTGGCAAAATATGGGCAACACAAAGATATAAAAGAAATTGTTGAAGTAGAACTTTTTGAAAAAATGTTTCTCACAAAAAGTTTACCCGGCTCTGAAGAAGTAGTTTTATCCCGTTTTGGATGTGATAATTGTGAGGGATATGTAGTTGACAATATACAGGTAGATGAAAATGTTTATGACGCTTTAAACAGATATTTCTTTCAAGAGATTCGCACCATTTTCGATTTTGACAAAGAATTTGCTCCCTATAGGAACCTATTTAAAAAGGAAATATTTCCAAAGAAAAATAGTTGGCAAATAAAACAAGTAATAGTTATAACACTTTAATAATCAATAAATAATTACAGATATGGAAAAATGAAACGAAATATAGAAAAATATGCGACAGTTATGATACCAATACGAAAAGTCTTTTTTTTGCTGTTATTATTATCACAATGCGGTGCAGTTGAACAGCCTTCTCAAGCTACAAACACCAAACGGAAGTTGGAGGTTTATTCCAGCGGCTTTGTTGGCTTAACGAACGATGTTATTCAATGGTATGGAGTAGAATATATGTGCAGTATATCGCCGTTATGGTTTTAAAACGTGAATTCCCGTAGATACCGCTTGGCAGAAAAAGGCGCTCACAACCACCCGCAAGCATGCCGTAGGTATGCTACCTCAATTGATTGATTCGGTTTTTTTGCCGAATAAAAATAATTCAGTATTTTTGCACAATAAGTAAAATAAATATGAAAGTAAAAACAGGAGTTATCTTTCTTTGCTGTTTATATGGTTGTTTACAACCGGCAAATAATACATCGGCAAAAGACAATTATTATGTTGCCGCCTACGTCTGGCCCTCGTGTCACGACGATCCGGCAGGACGAGAAAAAGTGTGGCACGAAGGAATCGGCGAATGGGAAGTTATCAAAAAGGGAAATCCACGCTACGAAGGTCATTATCAGCCCAAAATACCACTTTGGGGATATGAGGCGGACAACAACCCCAAAGTGGTGGAAAAATGGATTGATGCAGCTACCGATCATGGTATCAACGTCTTTATCTATGACTGGTATTGGTATAACGAAAGTCCTTTTCTCGAGAGTGCATTGGATGATGGTTTTCTGAAAGCAAAAAACAACGAAAAAATGTACTTCTATCTGATGTGGGCAAATCATGATATGCCGTTAAGTTTAATAAATCCGCACTTGTATAAAGGCGACACCATATTTTGGGATGCCGCCGTCGATTGGAAAAACTATACTGTCATTGTCGAAAGGGTAATCAGGCAATACTTTCATAAACCCAATTATTTTAAAATCGACGGGCAGCCGGTATTTGCTATATTTGATATAAATAAATTGCTGCAAACTTTTGGCGGAAGTGTGGAAGAAACCCGCAAAGCGCTGGATTATTTCAGGGAAGAAGCTCGCAAAGCAGGATTCCCTGGCGTCCATTTCCAATATATACCCGGTGGAGGTTGGTTGATGTCGCCCGAAGATGCTAAAAAAAATGCCGAACGTATCGAAGCCATAGGATTCAACAGCGTAACGTTTTACAATATGGGAGGTTTTTCGGAAGATTATATCGAATATGGGAGTAACTCTATCAAAAT
>Ga0209629_10003047_pt1 | contig 11773 bp, 7 predicted proteins | sample TergutCu122P5_FD_187286 | JGI IMG/M metagenome (GOLD analysis project Ga0209629, IMG submission 187286) | Cubitermes ugandensis P5 segment gut microbial communities from Kakamega Forest, Kenya - Cu122 P5 (SPAdes) (version 2) | ecosystem: Host-associated > Arthropoda: Insects > Digestive system >...
GTCCGCGTTCAGCGTCTCGTAATCGTTCTGCGCCGCGGCGAGACGCTCCGCAAGCGAGCTCTCCATCAGGCGCTGGTCGGTCAAGGCGATCGCCGTTTCCTGTTCGATCAGAACCGCAGTACTCTTCTCGATGATCAGCCAGGCAGAGACATCGAAGCCGATGATGAACAGTACGACTACGCAGAGGCAGATCTTCTGCCAGAGTTTCATCGCGGTGCGTCCAGACGATAGCCGTACTTGTATACCGTCGTGATCCGGTCCTCAAGCCGGAGCTTCTTCCTGAGTTTCTGGATATGCACGTCGACGGTACGGGTCTCCCCCAGGTAGTCATAGCCCCACACCAGCTTCAACAGGCGCTCGCGCGGAAGCGCAATGTTCTTGTGCTGTATCAGGGCTGCGAGCAACTCGAACTCCTTGCTGGTCAGATCGACTGGCTCTCCTCTGAGCAGGACGAGATGTTCATCCATGCGCACCTCAACGTCATCGATCCTGAAGACCGTCTCGCTGACTTTGCAGCGCTTCAGTACCGTCTCGATGCGCGTGATCAGCTCGATCGCAGCAAAAGGCTTGACCATATAGTCGTCAGCGCCCAGCTTCAACCCGGTGATCTTATCATCGATCCCGTCTTTCGCTGTGAGCATTATCACCGGTATCGCCTGCGGCTCGATCTCCTTCATCAGGTCGAAGCCACTCTTGCCTGGCAGCATCACATCCAAAACGATCAGATCAGGCCTCTCACGGGTGATCGCTTCAGCGACCTCATCCCCGTTATCCACCCACGCGCAGTTATGTCCCACCAGCTTCAGATTGAGCTGCAGCAGATCGGCGATCGCCGCCTCATCCTCAACGACCAGTATATGCGCCATACGTTTCACCCATAGCGCGATTGTAGCAAACCCCTCGCCTGTCGTTGTTAGCGAGTTGTAAAATCACACAAAACGTGACAAGGGGACGCTGTGACGGAGAGACGGTCCCCTTTGTCGCGGTTCCTACTCCAGAAAGTCGCGCAGCTTGGTCGAGTTGCTCGGGTGGCGCAGCTTGTTGAGCGTCTTGCTCTCGATCTGACGGATGCGCTCGCGAGTGACGCCGAACTCGCGTCCGACTTCCTCCAGCGTGCGCGCGTGCCCATCCAGCAGGCCAAAGCGCAACTCGATAACCTTGCGCTCGCGTTCTGAGAGCTCGCCGAGCACCCAGTTGAGTTGTTCCTGAAGCATCGTGAAGTTCGCTGCGTCGGCCGGACCCTGGATCAGCTCGTCTTCGAGGAAGTCACCGAGCTGACTGTCCTCTTCCTCGCCGATGGGCGTCTCAAGGCTGACCGGTTCCTGGCTGATCTTCAGGATCTCGCGGATACGGTCGCCGTCAAGGCCCATACGCTCGCCGATCTGTTCCGGCGAGGGGTCCTCGCCGAGCTCCTGGACCAGCTGACGCTGGACCCGCACGAGCTTGTTGATCGTCTCGACCATGTGGACGGGAATGCGGATCGTGCGGGCCTGGTCGGCGATGGCGCGCGTGATGGCCTGGCGAATCCACCAGGTTGCATAAGTTGAGAACTTGAAGCCTTTCGTATAGTCGAACTTCTCGACCGCGCGGATGAGCCCCAGGTTGCCCTCCTGGATCAGGTCCAGGAACGACATGCCACGGCCGATGTATTTCTTGGCAATGCTGACCACGAGGCGTAGGTTCGCCTCGATGAGCGAGGCCTTCGCCTCCATGCCGATCTGCTCCTGGCGGATCAGCTTGCGCATCTCCTGGCGCGACAGCTCCTTGCCGGTCGCGTCAAGTTCTTCCAGCTTGTCGGTCGCCTCCAGGCCGATCTCGATCTTTTTGGCCAGATCGACTTCCTGGGCCGCGTTCAAAAGCGGCACCTTGCCGATCTCCTTGAGGTACATGCGCACAGAGTCGGCGGTCAGCCCGCCGGAGCTGCGGTCACGCCGACGGCGTTGCTTGGCGCTTTTCGCCGGCGTTTTCGACGTCTCACGGATCATCGTTTCAAGCTCTTTGATATCGATGTCAGCCGAGGTACTCAGATCCGGAGTCTCTGATGAAAACGCGTCCAGATCAACCTCGATGTCGCCATCCTCGTCTAAGGTGGCGATTATCTCTTCGCCCTCGCCTTCAGCTTCAACCACATCCACATCGTCTACGTCCAGAAGGGCGATCGCTTCGTCCGTATCAAGGGCCTCATGCGCCTGGGCATCACGGATCGTGATACCCGCGTCCTTGATGAAGGTATAGATGACGTCGACGTCATATTCCTGCTCGACCAGATGACTCAGCGCATCCTGGATGGCGCCATCGTCTAAGACGCCAGCCTGCTGTCCCTCGACTATGAGCTGTTCAAAGCGCTGCGTGGTGTCGTCGTCGAACTTAAGACGCTGCGTAAAGTCCTGTACGACCTGCTGCGCCAGCGCCGGCACAGACTTTTTGGCAGACACCGTCTTTACGGGCGCAGCAACCTTCTTCGCCGCCACAACTGGCTTCGACGCCTTCGCCTCAACTTTTTTCACCGTGCTACTCGTCGCTTTTTTTGCGACTGGTTTAGTGTCTTTTGTCATCGTACCTCAATCTTGGCTTTTCCGAGCAGGGCATCTCTTTTTGCAAATTCCGGCGAACAACGCGTCTGCGCTTGATCGTCCCTCTTGCGGCATTGTGAGCTAATTATAACGTCTTGCACGAAGCTCCTGAAGCTCTTTCTCCTGTGTTATCAGTTTCTCTAAAAGTACATCAGGGCTCTGAGAAGAGCGCATCTGAGTCCTGAGTGTGATTATTTCAGACTGAAGCTTTGCTTCGTGCAATTGTTGTATAAGGACTCGCGTGCGGGTTTCTAAGTCAGACCCATCGTTTACGATACTACCATATTTTTTCTCAAGTACCGGCAAAGAGGGAAAATCCTTCAATAATTCTGCGCTCAGTTTTTGTTGCGCCATCAGGGGGCCATGCAGACGCAGCGCTTCTGCCACGCTGCGATACGCGGCTATCGTGAACAGATCGGGAGAGAAATCTTTCCAACAGGCCTGACGTACTTCGGGTGAAAACAGGAACAGAGCGAGCAGATCCTGCTGTCCGCTCACGCCCGGATCAACCGGATTTGCCAGAAGCGAGGACACGCTGTGTGCCCTGTGGTCGTCCTCTACCAGATTCTGACCGTCGTGGTGGGAGCCGGCGCTCTCGCCAGCGCCTTGCGCGGTGACAGACGCGGAAACAGCAGTCCGTTGCCTGCCCCGCCTCTGCGCGGCGCTTTCCAACTCAAGCAATACCTGGCGCAACTCAACCGCCGAGCCGGCGGCAACCAGCTCGTTAGCGATGAACTGGGCATACTCCGTACCCAGAAGGGAGCCCCGCAAGCTGGCGATGACCTCCACAGCGTCGCGCAGCGCGCTCTGGCGCTGCTCCGGACGGTCAAGATTCCAGTGCGCAAGCCGGCGTCTGATGGCAAACTCGAAAAGCGGACTGGCCGCGTCGATAAGCGCCTGCAGCTGCGCGCGCCCCTGCCCGGTCGCCACCAGCTCGGCCGGATCGGCTCCGTCGGGGATGACCACGACGTCGAGCTGGAGCGGATTGCTCGCGAACTCCGGCTTGACCGTCTGATCGATGAACTCGACCGCACGATCAGCCGCGCGCTGCCCCGCCTCGTCGCCGTCGAACACGTAGACGATGCGCTTCGCGAAACGCGAGAGCAGCCGCACCTGGCTGGCGTTGAGCGCTGTGCCAAGCGTGGCGACCGCCGTCGTAAATCCCGCCTCATGCAAGGCGATTACGTCAGTGTAGCCCTCGACCACAAGCGCGCAGCTCTGCTCGATGATGCTGCGGCGCGCCTGATGGATCCCGTAGAGATGGTCCGACTTGTGAAAGATGGGTGTGTCGTTGCTGTTAAGATACTTTGCCGCGGGCAGATCGGCGCCGGCCGCGGCGCTCAGGCCCCCGACGACGCGACCCCCGAAGGCGATCGGACGCCCCTGCAAGTCGGCAATGGGAAACATCACCCGCTCAAAGAAGCGGTCGCGGTAGATCCCGTCCCGCTCAAGCACCACGTTGGCGCTAACCATGTCGGCTGGTTTATAGCCCTTCGACTTCAGATGGAAGAACAGCTGGCCCTGTCCGGGAGCGTAGCCCAGCTGCCAGGTATCCGCTACGCGCGTACCGAAGCCGCGCCGGCCCAGGTAGGCGCGCGCCGCGTCCTGGGCCGAACCTTTGACCCGCAGCAGCTGCTCGTTGTAGAAGCGCGCGGTCTCGGCGCAGATGGCGCGCAGAGCGTTGCTCTGAGCTTTGCGCGCTGCGCTTCGGGGGTCGACCGTCAGCTCAATGTGGGCGCGCTCGGCCAGAAAGCGCACCGCCTCAGCGAAGTCCAGGCCGTCCGTACGCATCACGTAACCAAAGACGTCGCCCCCCTCTCCGCAGCCGAAGCAGTGCCAGAGACCACTGGCAGGATCAACCTTAAACGACGGCGTCTTTTCATTGTGGAAGGGGCAACAGCCCCACCAGACGCGGCCGCGCTGCTTCAGAGCGACGCGCTCGCCAAGCAGTTGCACGACGTCGGTCGCCTCACGGACCTTCGCGATATCTTCATCGGAGAAATAGGGCATTACCGTGTCATCCACAGCCCGTCAGAGCGAGAGCGCCCAGCGCGAGGGCACGAACAGGTCTTCATAGACGCGGATCGCGAAGCGATCCGTCATGCCGCTCACGTAGTCAATAACCGCCTGGACCGGACTTTCCCGGACCGTCGTCTGATACTCCGCCGGCAGCGCCTCAAGGTGGTCCAGGTAGTAGGAGAAGAGCTGCTCGACAAGGCGTTTGGCCTTGGGGCCTTCGGACTTCGCCGAGGGCGACGAATAGACCGCGTCGAACATGAAGCGCCGCATGTCCAGCAGAGCCTGTTCGACCGGATCTGAAAGCGCGATATGGTCGCGCCCGGCGCTGGCGCGCACCATGTCGTCAATAAGCGTCGTGAGGCGCTCGGCCAGGCTGTGCCCGAGCACCGAGGCCGGACCGGCGGGCAGATCGTCTTCTGTCAGTATGCCGGCGCGCTCGGCGTCGTCGATGTCGTGATTGATGTAGGCCATGCGGTCGGCCGTGCGCACGATCTGGCCCTCTAGCGTAGCGGAACGGTGAGCGCCCGAATGCCCCAGGATGCCGTCGCGGGTCTCCCAGCAGAGATTCAGGCCGCGCCCGTCGTACTCGAGTTCCTCGACCACGCGCAGCGACTGCTCCACGTGCCGGAAGCTGCGCGGCGCAGTCGGATAGCGCTCTGCAACCGCCGCCAACGCCGCGGAGAGCGCGTCCTCGCCCGTGTGCCCGAAAGGCGTATGCCCCAGGTCATGTCCCAGAGCGATGGCCTCTGTCAGGTCTTCGTTTAAGGCAAGCGAACGCGCCACCGTGCGCGCGATCTGGCTGACCTCAAGCGTATGCGTCAGACGCGTGCGGTAATGATCCCCTTCAGGAGCGATGAAGACCTGCGTCTTGTGCGAAAGCCGACGAAAGGCCTTGCAGTGGAGAATGCGGTCCCGATCACGCTGAAACTCGGTGCGCATCGGATCGGCCGGGCGCAGCCGCTGCCGCCCGCGCGTGGCATCCGAAAACGCCGCGTAAGGGGACAACTCACGATGTTCGCGTGCCTCCAGGTCCTCGCGTGTCAGTCCCGCATTCTCTGTCACGGTACCCTGATCTTCCGTCACTACTTGTTATCTGAAACGGCCGTCTTGCCTTCGCTCGCCACCTGCGCGCGCGCCGCCGCCAGACGAGCAACCGGCACGCGGTAAGGCGAACAGCTCACGTAGTCAATACCGCCGATGTCGTGGAACTTCACGACCGACTCGGGGTCGCCGCCGTGCTCGCCACAGACGCCGATGTGGATGTTCGGGTTGGCCGCCCGGCCGCCTTCAACGCCCATCTTCACAAGCTTGGCCACGCCGTCGTCGATTGTCTCGAAGGGGTTGCGCGTCAGGATCTTGCGCTCCAGATAGGTGGACAAGAACTTCGACTCGATGTCGTCGCGCGAGAAGCCGAAGGTCGTCTGCGTCAGATCGTTGGTGCCGAAACTGAAGAAGTCGGCGACGGTCCCGATCTCATCGGAACTCACAGCCGCCCGCGGCAGCTCGATCATCGTACCGATGGGAATATCGACTTTCAAGCCTTCGGCCGCAAAGACCTCGTCCATGATGGCCTGGGCCTCGGCGCGCAGCGTTTCAAGTTCGGCTTTCACGGAGACGAGCGGGATCATAATCTCAGGCTTTGGATCCTTTCCTGCCGCCTTCAGTTGGCAGGCCGCCCGCGTGATCGCGCGCACCTGCATGCCGTAGAGTTCCGGGAACATGATGCCAAGACGGCAGCCGCGCATGCCAAGCATGGGGTTCATCTCAACGAAGGAGTCGATCTGCGCGAGCAGCCGCTTCTTCGCCGCCAGCGCGCTGGCATCAGCGCCCTGGAGCTCCTCGCGCGTGATCTCGACCTCAAGCTCGCGCGGCGAGTCAAGAAACTCATGAAGCGGAGGGTCAAGCAGACGCACCGTCACTGGCAGACCGTCCATCGCCTCGAAGATGCCGAGGAAGTCTGCAACCTGTACGTCAGCCAGCTTGTCAAGCGCTGCCTCGCGCACGGAGGCCTCATCTGCCAGGATGTAGCTCTGGAGGATGTCCTTGCGCTCGCCGAGGAACATATGCTCGGTACGCGCCAGGCCGATGCCAGTCGCGCCGAACTCACGCGCCAGCTTGGCGTCCTCGGGGTTGTCCGCATTGGCGTGCACGCCGAGCGTGCGACACTCGTCAGCCCACTGGAGCACCGTGCCGAAGTCGCCTGAAACTTCCGGCTCGATCAGCTCGGCCGCACCGAGAACCACGACGCCCGTCGTCCCGTCGATCGAGAGCAGATCGCCCTCGCGAATGACCACGTCGGTGCCGACGACCACGGCCTCCTTCTTCTTCGCGTCGATACGCAAGGCCTCGACGCCGCAGACGCAGGGCTTGCCCATGCCGCGCGCGACGACGGCCGCATGCGAGGTCTTGCCGCCATGACTCGTCAGTATCCCCTGCGCGGCGATCATGCCGTGCAGATCGTCGGGCGTGGTCTCCCAGCGTACCAGGATGACCTTCTTACCAGTTTCTGCCGCCTCTTCGGCCTCGTCAGCGCTAAATATCGCCGTGCCGACCGCGGCGCCCGGGCTCGCGTTCAGACCGCTTGCCAGCACGTCGTAGTGCTTGTCAGGATCAAACTGCGGATGCATGAGCTGGTCGAGTTGCTCTGGCTTGACGCGCATGAGCGCTTCCTGTTTGGAAATAACGCCCTCACTCACCAGATCGACCGCGATCTTGAGCGCGGCGCGCGCCGTACGCTTGCCCACGCGGGTCTGCAGCATGTAGAGTTTGCCCTGTTCAATCGTGAATTCGACGTCGCACATGTCGCGGTAGCTCTCTTCGAGCAGATCGAAGATGCGGTCAAGTTCCGCGCCGCTCTCCTCAAGACCCGGCATGGTTTTGAGCTCGGCAATGGGCAGCGTGTTGCGGATGCCGGCGACGACGTCTTCTCCCTGCGCGTTGGTCAGGAAGTCACCGTAGTATTCGTTGGTGCCGTCGGCGGGATTGCGTGTGAAGCCCACGCCAGTAGCCGAAGTGTCGCCCTTGTTGCCGAAGACCATCGTCTGGACGTTGACCGCCGTACCGAGATCGTCAGGGATCTTCTCCATGCGACGATAGTCACGGGCGCGCTTCTTGTTCCAGCTCCGGAAGACCGCCTCGATCGCGAGACGCAGCTGCAACTGCACGTCTTGCGGAAACTGCACGACGCCGTCAACCACAAGCGCAGGGTTTTCCTCGGCACTGACGTTGTCAGAGAAGATCTTCTTGAACTCATCGACCAGCTCGTGCAAGTCGTCAGCGGAAAGGTCGGTATCGGCCGTCACGCCGCGCTCGCGCTTCTTCATCGTGATGGCATTTTCAAACAGGTCGCCGTCGACCTCCATCACCACGCCGGAAAACATCTGGATGAAGCGACGATAACTATCCCAGGCGAAGCGCTCGTTGCCCGTCTGAGCGATGACGCCCTTGATCGACTCATCATTTAAACCAAGGTTTAGCACCGTGTCCATCATTCCCGGCATGGAAAATGCCGCGCCACTGCGCACAGATACGAGCAGCGGATCGTTGACATCCCCGAACTTCTTGCCCGTCTTATGCTCAAGTTCCGCGTTATGCGCCGCGACGTCTTCAGCCAGTCCCTCAGGAAACGCCATGGGGGTCGCAGACGAGTACTCATTGCAGGTCTGGCAGGTGATAGTAAATCCCGGGGGAACCGGAAGTCCCATACGTGCCATCTCGGCGAGATTTGCCCCCTTACCGCCGAGAATGTAATTCATACTGCGGTCGCCTTCGGTCGTGTTAACCCCATCAAGGCCGGTTCCGAAGGAATAGATGCGCTTCACGTCCGACACAATGCTCTCCTTACCTCGAAGAAATTATGATGTCCGGGAAAAGCGTCCTGACATGCGACGCATCTCCACAGGAAAATGATACCGCAACGACGGTCTCCTGTGTGAAATAAGCATAGGAGATTGGGCGAGATGAGCGATCTACTTCTTGGTATCAGCAGACTTCTCAAGCTGGACCACCAGCTTGGTTACCGCCGCAGAGCGAGCGTCATTGAGATAGTCGTAATTGTCAGAGATCATGCTGGGGGTCAAGTATCAGCGCGTGGCCCAGTATCTCCTGGGCGATCTCTTCGATAGCGCGGTTGGCCGTGTTGACCACCAGGCAGCCGAGGCGGCGCATCAGATCGCGAGCGTCTTCCAGCTCGAGTTCGATCGCCTCGCGCGATGAGTAGTTATCCAGATGCAGGCCAAATTCAGCTGCGCGCTCCTTTCGCACATACAAAAGCACCTCCGGCGTGGTCATCAGGCCGTAAATGCGCTGCGGATCGACCTCGAAAAGTTGCTGGGGCGGTTGCGAGCCGCGGGCCAGCGGCAGATTTGCCACCTTCCAGCCTCGATAGGCCAGGAAGGTCGAGAGTGGCGTCTTGCCGCTCCTCGACACGCCTATCAGCACGATGTCGGCCTCCAGCATGCCCTCGGGATGGCGTCCGTCGTCGTGGTTGATCGCGTACTCCATGGCATCGATACGCTGGAAATAGGCCTTATCAGTCGAGTGGATGGCGCCGACCTTACCCATCGGCACCTCGCCGGTCAGCCGATGGACGAACTCAACCGCCCGGCCAAGCAGATTGATCGACTGGCAGCCTTCATCGGCAAGCGCGGTCATCGTGTCGAGAAGATCCCGGCGCGCGAAGGTGTACATGAAAAGGTAGTTGTGCTCCCCGCAGTGCGCGCGCACGATGGTCTTCAGCTCTTCGGGATCGTCGATCATCGGCGTGCGTACCGTCGTAAACTCAAGAGAGGGATACTGGGAGATCAGTACCCGCGAAAACGCGACGCCCGTCTGACCGAGCGAGTCGCTCAGAACATGCAACATGATGCTCTTGGTCTTTTCGGGCGACTCCGTCATGGCGCGTACCTTCCTTACTAGGCGACCAGCGCCCGGAAGTCGGCGAACTGCTCGACCAGCGCGACGAAGTTGTTCAACAGCGCGAGGCGGTTGCGGCGCAATGCCGGGTCATCATCCATGACCATGACCTGCTCGAAGAAGCGGTCCACGGGCTCGCGCATCGTCGCGAGCCTGCCGAGGAAGCGGTCGTAGTCACCGGCCTCCATCAGCGCGCGCGCCTCGGGCGCCGTCTCGTTCAGCGCGGCGGCGAAGGGACGCTCCGCCTCCGTGAGCAGCGCAGCGTCGACCTCGCGGCCAGCACCTGCGTCGCTCAGGTTCTTCGCGCGGGTAAAGGCCGTCGCGAGGTCCTCGTAGACACTGCCACGGGCGACGAAGCGCTCGAGCGCCTGGCAGCGGGCCCGGGCGTCGGAGGGTCGCGGCGCCGCAGTCGCCAGCACCGCCGTGGTGATGTGCGCGCTGAAGCCCTCGCTGCGCAGGATCGTCTCAAGGCGCGATGTGAAGAAGGAGTTGAGTGCCGCGGCAGTCGCCGCACGATCGAAGTCCAGCGCATCGTAGCCAGCCAAGGCGCGCTCCATCAGCGCATCCGTATCAAGCGACAGGTTTTCCAGGCTGATCTGGATGATGCCGATAGCCGCGCGACGCAGACCGAAGGGATCCGAGGAACCTCTGGGAGCCTTGCCGATAGCGAATATCCCCGCAAGCGTGTCGGCCTTGTCGGCGAGCGCAAGCACCGCAGCCGCTCGCGTCGATGGCAGCGCGTCACCGGAGAAGCGCGGCTGGTAGTGCTCGGCGATCGCCGTCGCAACCGCCTCGCTCTCGCCCTGGGCGCGGGCGTAGTGACCACCCATGGTGCCCTGCAGGTCAGTGAACTCGATGACCGCGCTGCTACAGAGATCGGCCTTGGCCAGCGCAGCGGCGCGCTGCACCGTGGCTTGCTCAGCGGCGTCCAACCCACAAGCCCCGGACAGCCATTCCGTCAGCCGAACGATGCGCGCGGTCTTGTCGGCCATCGTGCCGAGCTTTTCCTGAAAGTTCAGACTGGCAAGCTTGCACGCCCAAGCGGACAACCCGACCTTGCAGTCCTCGTCAAAGAAGAACGCGGCGTCAGCCAGGCGCGCGCGCAATACTCGTTCATGCCCCGCGATGATCTGGTCGTTATAGGCAGGATCCCCGTTGCTCACCACGATGAAATGGTGGTCAAGGCGCGCGCCCTCATCCGGGTGTTCGATCGCGAAGTAACGCTGATGCGTGCTCATCGCATCTTCAAGGATCTCGCGCGGAACCCGTAGGAAACTCTCATCAAAAACGCCGACAAGTACGGTCGGATACTCGACCAGATTGACGACTTCATCGAGTACCCCCGCCGGAATACGGGCCTCGCCATAGGGTTCGGCGGCTGCCTGGACGCCCTCGACGATCATCGTTTGACGCAGGCCCTGATCGACGATCACGCGATTGCCGCGCAAAACGTTACGGTACTCATTGGGAGTGGCGATCGTCACTGCTGAGATGCCCATGAAACGATGCGGCATCGTCGTCGTACCTGACTGCAACGCACCGAACCGCACCGGAATCGGCGTAGTGCCATAGAGCGCCAGAAGCCAGCGCACCGGACGCACGAAGCGCTCGTCGCCGGATCCCCAGCGTTGCGAGCGCTTCCAGTCCAGGTCACTGATCAGCTCAGTCAGTATCTGCGGAAGCAGCTTAACGGCAAGCTCCCCCTTTTGCTCAACGGTGGCGTAGACATAATCGGTGCCCCCCTCCTCGCGGATCTCGACCTGATCTGAAGTCAGCCCCTTGCTGCGTAGGAAACCCTCAAGGGCGCGGGTCGGCCTGCCCTCGTCATCGTAGGCGACCTCAGCAGCCGGGCCCCGGTAGTTCAGCAGGGCGTCAGCCTGGCATTCCAACAGACCTTTAACGAGCAATGACAGTCGACGCGGCGTCGCATAGACCGTCAGTCCCTCGTATTCCAGACGCGCGGCAGAAAGCGCCTCGGCAGCAAGCTGACGCATCTGGCAGGTGGCGGCGTTCAGTGGCGTCGACGGCATCTCTTCTGCACCGATCTCGAACAGCAGATCGTGGGCGGAAGGCTTCATCATAGTGCGCTCACCTCGCTCTCTTGAGCAGGCGCCGGATCAACCAGCTCCTGGTAAGCGGCGCAGCAGGCCTTGGCGAGCGTGCGCACCCGCAGGATGTAGGCGGCGCGCTCCGTCACGCTGATGGCGCCGCGCGCGTCGAGCAGGTTGAAGGTATGACTGCACTTCAGCACGTAGTTGTAGGCGGGC
>Ga0209629_10003048_pt1 | contig 11769 bp, 9 predicted proteins | sample TergutCu122P5_FD_187286 | JGI IMG/M metagenome (GOLD analysis project Ga0209629, IMG submission 187286) | Cubitermes ugandensis P5 segment gut microbial communities from Kakamega Forest, Kenya - Cu122 P5 (SPAdes) (version 2) | ecosystem: Host-associated > Arthropoda: Insects > Digestive system >...
CGCAACAACTCTATCGCCGACTCAATCCCACACAACTTCCACTGTTTACACAGATTTAGGTGCTTGCTTGAGACACGGCAATTAACTCACTAAAGCGTTCATTTAAGAGAAAAGTTATAAAGTACACAGTATTATATTCCAGCAGTGTAGTCATTACATCGCCCACATGTGCTTCAAAGGGGTAAAATGTAAGCTCTAAAGAGGACCGCAAAATGTACTGTGTACTGCATCAAGTGAAGAGTACAGTTCAAGTGACCTTACTTTGCAAGCAGCAAGCAAGCAATCCATTATTCACTTATTGACAGGTGTCCGACTCTCAAGTGCTGCTCTGTAGTACTCACATGACAAATGACTATCGGACTACAGACTGGCGGCAGACCATGTAACTTATTCTTTTTAAAAACCTCCTCAAACTTTTGCTCATAACTTGGAATGTGACAGGCGATGATGTGAAGGGGTTAAGAATAAGGGAAATAACCACCGTGCACCCTAATACGAAGATAATTAATGGCAACGGTTTTTACGGCCGCGTACAAGACACCCCCTTAACGGGGATCAGTTTTACGGTAAAAGATTGAAGTCGCCTCTGTATACGCCAAGGAGCTGTATAGAGGAATTGTCTTACAGCTCCAGGATTCGGCCGCCAGAACCCTGGCAACACGCTCCCGGCCCATCAGGCCGGCGACTGGGTGGACATCCAAACCAGTCTGGACGCGCTGCTTCTAATTCGTAAAGGCAATCGAACCAAGATTCCCCTGTCATCCAGCCCACAGCCTAGTCACTATATTTACTGAGCTATCTTTGTTGCATGCATCGGTTTCGGCCCGGACTCGAGCAGAATCTCTTAATTTCGATTTACGAAGTCCATCCTCTTCAGTACTACCGCATTTCTCAAGCCCGCGGTACTTCCACTGTAATGTGACAGTAATTTACACATATCTAAACAGCTAACTCCACGGAACAGAGTCCTCCTTCAGAGGCGAAAGGTTCTTCGGCTAAACAAATAATTCCCCGCATTTTATGGGACCTGTAAGTTAACTGTCATATTCATAAAAGCCCGTCCCTTGTCTATATTCTCAGTCAAGAGAATCCACAAGCTACAGCTTTAACACCCACTTCAATATTATCATCTCATCTAGGCCTAGTTTTCCGTGTCACCTCTGTCCTACTGGTTTCCACCAAGCCCTGTACGTAGCCTACCTCCTCTCTCCCACATACGTGCTAAGTGCTCCACCAAGCACACACTCGTTATTTTCAAAATACAATGTTTGGCGAAGACTAAAATCTTAACGCTCCTCAATATGCAGTTTTCTCCAGTCGCCTGACACCTTCTCCCCCTTGGAACGCCCTCAACTACCCTCTCCCCGTAATGTCAAAAACCAAGTCTGACACCCACACTTAACAAGACGCCAGATTATAGTTCATTTGTCAGTATCACTTTGAAATTCTGTAAGATGGAACCACAATGACTGGACATTACAAAAATTTCATATAATGTGAACTGGAATTAACGAAGGATAACATTTGTTACGATGGGGCAGCTTCGGTGCCTTGACGTGCAAAGGCAGCAGCACTTTGAGCGCTGCGCAAACAGTTGACATGCGACAGCAGAATCACACAGTGGGTGGAACAAGTGACGAATTAATTTGTCGTAAATGAAATCCACCCAGATGCAGCTGTAAGTGTGCAGGTATGTTAACAGTGAGTGTCTGTTCTACGTGTAACGGGTCAATTTCGGTGTTTGTTGTAACGGCGGTACAAAGTGAGACACCAGCAGCGTCTGCACTGCTGCTTGCGATCGAACAGTTACCTTACGTAAGCAAGTCGCGATATAACCACAAGCAGTCGTTTGCCTGTAATTCACAGAGATATAATTCTAGCAATACAGTTTGCTCAGCCTTTACAGAACAGTGTTACCAGCAAGTACTGCCAACTTTAACAATAAAAACTCTGCACTTGGCCCATCGTTGGATTCATAAAACAAGGCAGTCAATGTAAGTACAATGTAACATTGAGGCGCGTTCGTGCAAACGTTGTTACAGTGGAAAAGTAATAAGAATTACGTATTGTGAGTGTGTGTATTTGTGGCCTTAGGTATCCAGCGCGCAATGCGCATGCGCCATATTGTCATCTGTGGCCTGCCCCACTCTACTTTATTTTTCCGTATTGTCTAATAAAGGCATGATTTTCGAAGAAAAAAAACTGTTAAACATAAAATATGTGTATCGTTTTTCTCTACAACTTCATTCTGAAGCATTTTTCATTCTACGAAGAAAAGGGCAAGATATGATGAAAAACGTATATTGTTCTACATGTAAAGTACCCTTTATACTTGTCAGATTTTGATGAGACTTTAATTTCCTCGATGGACTTTCGAAAATTACTCAAATACCAAATTTCGTGAAAATCCGTCTACTGGGAGCCGAGTTGCTCCATGGGATCGGAAGGACAGACATGACGAAGCTGCTATTTGCTTTCCGCAATTTCGCGAACGCGCCTAAAAATGTTCGTGAGGTGTTCGTGTTCCGCTACACCACGTTAGCGTCTCCCATTTGATTACGAAGTTGCACCGCCTAATTACAACTGCAAGCGTCAGAACGTTGCCTGTCCTCATGCAGCTTAATGTGTGCAGACAGAAACAACGAACATTGCGCACTCACTGTTTGCTCATTTAGCGGTAGCGTTTTAAAATTGGATATTAATAACACCAATAATTAAGCATCTACCAAAATACTACAAGTGACAATTTGCTACATGTTTCGACTATGTTACTCCATCTTCAGGCTGTGTAAAACTATAGAAAAAAGAAATGTACAGCTGCATAGGTAATGCTGTTCTATGTGGGGTTGAATGAGTAAGTGTTGACTTTTCAAATTACCAACTTAATGCACAATTCTTTTATTTTTTAACAATATATATGTTACACTACGCTCCTCAACATGTTTCGAGCAGCACGCTGCTCATCATCAGGAGGACCAATTGTATCACCACAGCCTCTGGTATCGTCACCCTGGAAATAGGTGAACGATCATACATTAATAAAATGAGGTCTGCTGTATTATTAAAACAACATTGAGATAAAACAATAGTGAAGTAAAATTGCTGTGATTAGTGAAGTGAGTCCCACTGAACTTGTTAAATGCAGCCGTGTTGTTAGAAATAACAAATGAACATTAATAATGTTTAATAAGAAATAAGGCAGAAGATGACTGGTCAACTTGGGGGAACAGGAGTCTTGGTGTGCTTCATGTGCACCTGCAGGTGGAAGAACATGATAGCCCTGCTGAGTGCAGGCCATTTACGCATCACATTGAGGGCACGCGTGAGGAAGGAGTTTGACTTCGCCCAGTCAGAGGGCATGAGTGAAAAGTCAATCCTCAGAGGAAGGATGAAAATTTCACGTGTTAAGCAGCAGCAGAAGATGTTCGAGAAGTTTTATAGTGCAGGCAGAGCGGGAAGCAACATGACATGCATATTTAATTGGTTATGGCTTACTGAAACTGGAGTGAGGCAATGCATGTCCGTACTGTTCTGCTACCAATACTGGCAGCACAACACAGATAACGGAAGGTCAGGAGTGCCACCTGGCAGCACAACACATATAACGGAAGGTCAGGAGTGCCACCAGGCAGCACAACACAGATAACGGAAGGTCAGGAGTGCCACCAGGCAGCAAAACACAGATAACGGAAGGTCAGGAGTGCCACCAGGCAGCACAACACAGATAATGGAAGGTCAGGAGTGCCACCTGGCAGCACAACACAGATAACGGAAGGTCAGGAGTGCCACCTGGCAGCACAACACAGATAACGGAAGGTCAGGAGTGCCACCAGGCAGCACAACACAGATAACGGAAGGTCAGGAGTGCCACCTGGCAGCACAACACCGCCGGCACATCGTGCCATAAGATTAATTCACGTTAGAAAGTAAAATTGGGCAGTTATAAGTAAGATGGAAATCCACAAATGTTTAAGAAGAACTGCACAATATTCAAACACACAGCTGACTGCTCGCTGATAAAAACATGTTAATATTTTTTTATCAGTTTACTGAACGAAAGTATTATTTTGTGAAGAAATACAGGACAAGGACACGGGCGGGGAATATGGCAAGTGGGGGGAGAGGAGGAGAAACGGTTCGGGGTTCTGATGGAGAAATCTTAAGAAGTGAGACAATGTGGAAAGACCCAGGCGTAGATGGAAAGATAAACCTAAAATGGCTATTGAACAGGGTGGAACAGTGTGGACGCGATTAATGCGATTCAGGACAGGGGAGAGCGGCAGGCTGTTGTGAACACTGTAATGAACTTTCGGGTTCCACAGAATGCGGGGAATTTCTTAAGCAGAGTAACTGAGGAACTGTGCGCTTGTGACGAAGGACTCAGGTCCATGGAGTGTTAGTTAGTTAGTTAGTTTGTTTGTTTGTTTGTTTGCACGGCTGTAATACTAGGCATGTGTGAACAGTCACGTCCCAGGTAGCTGCACGCGAACACAATTTCACCACTTTGGACCCATTCAGTCCCCTTTACATTCTCATTATCTGCTGCCCTCCAGTGTCCAAGATGTTTATCTGCGTTCTCCCCTTCCTCGAATGAACCTCAACAACAGCAGGCAACGAACAAACACTATAAAGACATCAACACAACGACGTGTGTCGATGCACTCAGTTCCAGGCCATTCTACACTGAAGTCTAAATGCAACACAATTAACTGTAATTAATTTAAAGCAACAACATCTATATTACAGATACGCGTCGCTTAACGGCGGGGATACGTTCTGAGAAATGCGTCGTTAGGCGATTTCGTCGTTGTGCCAACGTCATATAGTGTACTTACGCAAACCTAGATAGTAAAGCCTACTATACACCTAGGCTATATGGCACAGCCTATTGCTGCTAGGCTACAAACCTGTACAGAATGTTACAGTCCTGAATACTGTAGGCAGTTGTAACACTATGGTGTTATAATATTATATTATAATATTATGGGACCAACGTCGTATATGCGGTCCGTCGTTGACCGAAACGTCGGTATGCGGCGCACACCTGTACTGCTAAATCACGTAAGCAAATTCGACCGTTTGTGTTTCGTATTTTATGCAAATCTTAGGGATAAAAAGAAAGCATACAATTTAAGAGAGTGTACAGATGGCCCTTACTTCGAATGTTGTATCAACTGCACGCTATTTAACCAATTTCTGTCAATTAACCGAGATATGATTAGCTCTTAAGTCACAGTTTCTGCTGGGTATCACTCGTTACATGAACTTTCTCCACTCCACCAGACCGCGTACAGCGTATCAACTTTTACATCAGACTCATTGTCAGTCCCTCATCGTGTACCAGTCCAACAACCGGGTGCTTTTCCAACATTTCCTCGCAGTATACATTTCTCTGTCCCCCGTTAGCCCATGCCACACTCTTCTAATTTCCTCTCCTCTGGTTACCATAAAACCTACCCTCAATTTCGCCAATTTTCCTTACAATTTCGGTCAGAATTTCTGAATCTGCCTTTCAGACAATGCCTTACAACCGCAAGACTTGTTACCCTAACAGCGGTGATGCTGCATGTGACGCCATGTCCGTCCACTGGTGCACAGTTACCGAAGGTACAGAGGGGCGCACTGCCTCCGTCTGTAGGGTCAAGTGGTCCACTCTTCTTGCACTGCTCTATCCTTACGCACGCCGGTTAATATCCATCATTCAACATAGCCCAACGAGCCACAATGTCTGAATCACACAGACTCCTTTATCGATGACATCCTGCTGTGTCACTTGAACAGTGAAACGGGGAAGTACGAAAGGCCAAAGACAGCCAAATTTATATGATTGCTGTTTCTTGCGACATGTTTTAGCTTTAGTGAAAAGACATCAACAACAATTTAAAATACACAAGGAAATATAACGAAATACAACCCATTAAAATTATATTTTTCCCAGACAGCTCAGATCTGGGCTTTCTAAAACTGCAGCTGTTTAAGCCAAAACAAGACACACGTCAAAACTGTAGATTAAAGTATTAAAATGCAATAAATTAAAATTACATTAAATATTGAAGCTGCTTACCAGTACGTCAGGTTTGGAAGGGAAGTTCTTCAATATTAAAATAAGCCATGTACTGTAAAGTGCACTCAAAAGCACAACAGCAGTTCGGATATATCTTCGTAATATAAGGGAAAAAATCCATTAGATCTTCGTAGCAGCAGGCAGCACTTGCTTGTCACCAAGTGCCAGGTGAGTGCACTCACAATGCTGTCTTTGTGACAGGACATGTCTATTCAAATTATACTTTAAAATAATTTTAATTTCCTAATATATTACTTAACGTATCGCAGCAAATCAGTTGACATAGTGACCAGGCCCTTGGCTCAACAACCAAAGAATCGTGGTTCGATTGCCGCCAGCGGCAACGGATTTTCCTATCCTCCGCAGGGTCCGGACCGGCCGTGAGGCTCAATGAGCACTGTACGCTCTTTTCACAGGGAAAAAGCGGCCGGGGTGTGAAGCTGACCAGCCACCTCCATCAAGTGTCGAGGTTAAGAATGAAGGGTACCATGCCTCCATCCCCCACGTCTTCATGGCATCAACAGAGACAACTTTACATTCTTTTTAGTGTGTTTGAGGACGAAGTCATTTGCTGAGATCATATCGCGTCGGTGACAGGCGAACGGATGAATACGGAATGTCTGTGGAATGATACTGACAGGGGGAAGGCGAGGTACTTGGTGAAAACCTGTCCCAGTGCCACTTTATCTAACGACATATCTCACATGGACTGACCATGAATCGAACCTGGGTCTCTGCGGTGAGAGATAGGCGACTAACCGTCTGAGCCATGACGTGGCCACATATTCACTCTAATTTGTCAAATGTACAAAAATATTCCAAATATCAATTATAAAAAGGGTAAATCGTTGCGTATTTTCGTACCTACATCGATATCACGAAATTATTTATAACCCCATCTTTACAAAAAGGCTAATTTCGAAACATACGATAAGTTAAAGGCACCGTCCTTCAGCCCCGGTGGTCAGAAACACAGATAAATTCACTCTGTCACTCTAAATAAATCACTCTCCACTTGCACAACAGGTACCTGCGAAGGCAACCTTCAAATCGGTCTTGCTATCACGCTAAAATTAGTGCACACTGCTCTACTTTCTCTTTACCGGTTTAATATTCAACGTGAGACACGTTTTACTACGAACTGTTCTGTGCCGAAAAGCTTTCAATAAATAGGCTGTAATAATTACGTAACCGAGTCAAATTACAATTTCTAATTCGAGTGTCATATTGATCAGTACATCAGCAGCAGGTAGAACAAACGTGAAAGGGCAAGCTGGCGTTTTGTATGTTAATGAAGATTTAATTGCTCAACATGGATACATTTTGTAGCCGTCAGGACACATATCGATTGCAATTGTAACTGTACTCGTGGTATCTTTATTTACCAAATATCAATGCGAAATTTGGCTGGAGTAAATAAATTTAGAGAAGCCAAAAGATTATGAGAGACTCAAACACACCAGCGAATGCGGGCAGTATAAAAAGTTTTCCCAACAAACTTTTTAGTGATTCGAGAGTTTGGAGGGGTGGTAAGGGAGAACAGAAGGGGTAAGTACGGAGCGTGGATGTACAAATGTGTGTGTTGGTGTGAAGGGCACACACACTGGTGCAAGAATGGCACAAGTACTAGCGCAAGATAATAAAATATGAATAATCCACAGAGCATAACGGAGCAGGCCAGCATGAATAAAATACCAAACATTTTCAAGGGACAGTAAATTAGCTGAGTAGTTGGCGGTGTCCGTCAGCAAGATTATTTAACCTAGATGTCAGTGGCATCGCCTCGTCCGGAATGAAAGCAGCATGACAGTAGCATGGCAGTAGCAAGCACCTCTCGAAACCTGTTTCACAATCCATGTCTTCTGCAAATATTCAGTAATTTCACAACCACGCTGGCTTCTCTGTGATACTCACCCCCAAGCAACACGATCTTTGTAACTGAGACACAATGCAACTCGCAAACCTCTCAACTACATTTACATATTTCCTCCCACGCATACAGTATTGGCTCAAAAGGTACTTCTTTCACTTTGTTCCAAGTTTCATAAGGAATCGCGGGGTCACTGCGAAATTCAGGGGTTGAAATGGTAATGGGGTGGGTATGAAGATGGATTGTAAGGTTAAATGGATGTAGAGTAAGGGTTGGAAACGAGAAATGAAAATAAGAAATAAAATGGTTAATAAAGTTTGGCGAGTGTTTTCGTTGTTGGTGAGCATGATCCAATATGGCTACGGGTCGTAGTCGAACCGACGGGGTGCGCAGCGCGCAAGTACGTGGCGAAAGAGAGCGATAGGATACGGGGGGTAAACGTGGAGAAGGGATGAAAAGTAAAATCAATAACTCATGGCTACCACTACCAACAACCACCAGCAGCAGCACACGGGGTGCTAGCGAGCGGGGTAAACGAGCGAGGAGCTCATGTAGGCACAGTTCAGAACGGTTACCATCCCCTAAACTTATACAAAAGCCGAACCTCACTTATCTGCTTGCAATAACTCTGCTATCTGCCTTCCTGCATCTTCATTTAGTCTTCTTCGTCCGGGCGTGAAGGAAAACAAACAAAAAAGAAAACAATCTTATCAAATGTATTCACTCGACACTCATAACATCTTGGAGTAAATTCTCACACTTCGAAGATTCCTAAAACTCACAGACACTCACTGTCACAAACTACCACGCATGCGCATTCCAGTAACCCCCCCGCCATCGGTCGCCCCGACGCCTGCTACACACACACTCAGCCTCACATATGGCGCACGTCGCCCGCCCAACACCACAAAACTTGGACTAAACTTTTTCCCCGACGCCGACCGTCGACTCGATGCCCCCACCCCCCACCCTCCGACGAAAGAAGAGTAACAAGCAGATCTAGAGAGGAGAGGAGAGCGGGTTTATAAAAGAGGGAGGGATAACACAGAGAGAGAAAAGAGAGGATAAAACTTCAAATGAGAAAATAGGAACACAGGAAGAAAAGCATATAAAGCTATGATAATATTGGATGAGAGGGGCTGGGAACAGAGAGAGAGAGTTCTGGAAGAGAGCTTAAGAAGAGCAGTAATTGAGAGTGAGAATTCAGAAAGTCGTGTTAGGGGTGGCGGAATGCAGCTCCTGTGTGACAGGTTTTAAAAGAGGAAAACTTTTCGCAAGAGAGGATCAATTTACCATTCTGCAGTCGAACAAAATGAAGTTATCACCTGCTCCTCTAACACGGACACTTCACCACCTGCTTTAAGATCTCAATTGTGGCAGATATTTACCCTCCCCCACCCCCAAAACATCTCAACGGTGCGTCCGCCACAACTACAGAACGAACTGCTCTCACTGATTTGACTTTATTCGTGCTACGGTTCAGTTTCAAAGAAACCAACCATAATTCAATTCAATTCAACACAGCACGGCCCAAGTAAGGAACCACAAATAATACGTGAATATACAAACATACAAATACAGCACAATTACACAACACAATCGAAAATAAACAAAGTGACACACACGGAAATGCTGACAGAGCATCTGCAATATTGTCGGATTACAGCTAAATGCAATACTTTAATACAAAAATAACAAGTAAACTAAAGAAAAACAATTGCGCAATGAATGGAATGAAAAAGGAAAGCAGAAAAGACAAAAGAAGTCAGTTAAAGTGCACACCGGCAATTGAATAATAAATAATCATAAAATTGTCTCACTTTTGCAGTAAATTAACTAAATATTTTGCGCGAGGCCAAGACGCTGAAAGACGCGTCATCATGACGTATCATTTTAGGCGCGTTCGCAAAACTGCGAAAACCGCTATTACCTTCTTTTTTTCAATTCTTAGGCGAGACATCCGGTGTGTATTGTTCAGTGATCAGTAGAAGTATAAATATTAGTTTTACACAACTTTGTTATGTAAACAAATTTAAGAGAACATAGCTACATTAGCTTCATCATGTCTGTCTGTCTGTCTCTGTCTGTCTGTCCGCCCGCCCGCGTGCAGCCACTCGGCTCCCTCTGGACGGATTATCATGACATTTTATACTTGAGTATTTTTCGAAAATCTGTGGAAAAATTTCAAGTTTCGTTTAAATCTGACAAGAATAACCGGCACTTTACATGCAGACCGATATACATTTTGATCACATCTCGCTCAGTTCTTCTCAGAATGAGAAATGTTTCAGAAAAAGTTGTAGGGAAAATCAAAACACATATTTTGTGTTCAGTAACGTTTTTCAAAAATCGTGCCGTTTATGAGATAATGTGGGAAAATATTGTAGAGCGGGACAGGACACAGATAGCAATATGGCGCATGCGCATTGCATGCTGGATACCGAAGGCTACAAACACACACACACACACACTCAGGTCGTGTAATACTTATTGCTTTTCCACTACAACAATGGTTACACGAACGCGCCTGAATGTTAAGTTATACGTACAGTACATTGGCTGTCTGGCTGAACCACTCTTTCGTGCGGTAAATTTATGTGAATTAACAAACCAACCGCACATGTACAGCTACGTGTGGTAAGGAATATAACTTTCTAAATTCAAATACAAACGTGTGTTTGCCCTTGTCTTACACGATCCGTTGACACGCCTTTAACGGGCAATAAGGATTCGGTTCTTACCTCACAGAGAACGATGTCCGTCTCCACTACAAAAACCAAACTGGCACAACTGTTTAATGACGTATTACTGTGTTTATTGCAAGAACCATACGAAACACACAAACAGCCACACCGTGTAGGCAGAAGAGGGTCTGTTGAAGTGTTACACAAGATGGTACACATAGTTACCACAGTTGACACACGACAGTACGTAGCCAGTCCTTGCATACTCACTGCTGAATGCTCGTTTTCTTCACCGTTACAATTTACAGAAAAGTAACTTGTTACGAACGGCGATAGCTCAGTCGGTAATTAACTAAACCGCGGAGTTGGGGGACCGATCGCCCGCATAGTCAAGAAATGTTCCTCCTCTCCTTAGAGTCAAGGCCGGCTGGCGACACACCAGGGGTACAGCGGCCCAAGTGTGAAGATGACCAATCGCCTGCAACCACTGTCGAGATTTGGAGTACTGTACTGCCTCGTGCGTTTTATATCGCTAATCTCAATTAATCATAGAAACAAGTTTGCCTGTACGCATGACAGGTGTTCACAGAAAGAACGAACGCTCTGGTACACTCAAATCTTAATATGTGTATCTATATTTATACCACCTGCCGACAGACTCTTTTAACAAAATGTACCACTTGGGGCTACTGACTCATTACACGCCAAACTACGCCGTAGACTTCCTACCCCAAAGTCTCCGAACTCCGTTTACCAGTTTCACAGACACACACACACGGTCACCAACAGCAGCGGTTTCTTGGGGAAGAACTTAAGCTGAGGGTGTTCGAGCACAGGCCGCAGGCCGCCCAGGAGGGCTGCTGTACGTGTATACAGTCGTACAGCGAGATCACCAAACGGATGGGGCAAGTGGCATGTAAGAGAATAAAAAGATGTTTATAAAAGGTTTTGGCAGCAAAAGTGCAAAGAAACACGACCACGTTTAATATGCAAATTAACAAGGGCTTAAGCCCTTGTGACTTCGACTTGATTCCTAAGATGAAGGAACCACTTCGTGGCATTCGCTTCACAACTGTTCCAGAGATTCTTCAGGCGGTAGACCGCTCCATTCGAACTATCAACACAACAGGCGCTGCTAAAGGTATCCTACG
>Ga0209629_10003049_pt1 | contig 11768 bp, 12 predicted proteins | sample TergutCu122P5_FD_187286 | JGI IMG/M metagenome (GOLD analysis project Ga0209629, IMG submission 187286) | Cubitermes ugandensis P5 segment gut microbial communities from Kakamega Forest, Kenya - Cu122 P5 (SPAdes) (version 2) | ecosystem: Host-associated > Arthropoda: Insects > Digestive system...
TCAGCCTGACTTCCGTCAATCCCATTTCCTGTAACATAGCGATTGCACTCTCGCCTTTATCGTCCGCGTCAGCCAATCCGCCTATGAAACTTTGAAAAGCCCCTACTGCATCGGTTTGAAACGCCTTTTTAAACTCGTCGCCCGTCATTCCGGCAACTTTGCCGAAATTTTCAAGATTTGTCGCGTTTTTGAGTAATAACTGGAGCTCCTTTTTTGTCATTCCTAAACCGCTCGACATTGCGGCGAACCATTTTGCGTCGTCTGCGAAAAGTTGAAATTCTCTTAAATTTGCAGGAGCGGCAACTCCTTGAACCTCTTGCATTTTTTTTAATACTGCGTCAAAATCGTCTTTTGTACTCGCTGCCGCAGACATATTTGACAGAGCTTTGCTTACGGCAGAGCCGCCCATTTCAGCTTCAATGCCGACGCTTGCAAGAGCGGACGCAAGCCCCATTATTTGCGCTTCGTTTAATCCGACCTGCGAACCTGCTCCCGCGAGCCTCATTCCCAGCGCGGCAATTTCCGCTTCGGTTGACGCGCCGTCGTTTCCGAGCGCAACCAAAGTAGAACCCAACCTGTCAAAATCTTTTTGCGACATATTTGTTATATTCGCAAACCGCGCAAGGCTGTCGGCTGCTTCATCTGACGAGAGGTTTGTGCTTACGCCCAGCGCAATCATAACCTTTGTGAACTCTGTAATATTGTCAGTTCTGATTCCAAGCTGCCCTGCCGCTTCCGCGACGGCTGATATTTCGGTTACGCTTGCCGGAATTTCACGCGCCATTGCGCGAATTCCGTCTCTTACCTCAGCCATTTTTTGAATAGCTTTGTCCGCGTCGTCGCCCCAGTCAACGGTTTTCTTAACTCCCGCGAACGCGCTCTCAAATTCCATAGCGGGCTGAATCGCGCCTTTGTAAATTGCCGCTCCAACACCCGCGACAGCCCCGACAGTTTTTACAAGTTCTGTTTTTGTTTGAGATATAGCCTCTTTATTTTCATTAATCGCTTTGTTTATATTTGCGATATTTTCCTGTGATTTTTTAACGTCGTCATACGCTTTTTTCAGCTTTTCATTTTCTCCGGTAAGATTGCCTGTATTTATTCCGGTCTTTTGTAATTCCGTCTGTAAATTTTTTAAATTGCCCGTCTGTTCGGTTATTGTACCGTTCAGTTTATCAATCGACGACGCATTTTTATCGAGCTGTTCTTGATATTTTTTAGCTTCGGCAGAACCGTCAGGAGCTTTTTTGAGCAATTCGTTTAATCTGTCCTGTTCTTTACACAACTCCGCCAGCTTATCTTTATTTTTTCCCACCGCGTCGGACATTTTTTGAAAATTGTCTATCTTGCCGGAGACTTTATTCAAATCCGACATGGTATTCTGTAAATTTTTTATCGTGTCATTAGCCGCCTTAAATGAACTGTTCCAGTTGCTGCCGAGAGCGGCGCGTAACTGGAACAGCATTTCAAATTCTTTTCGACCTGTCATTTTTTATACGTGCCTCCCCCTTTTTGCATTTTCTTCAGCCTCTTTTTGCGCCTCGACTATATCAATAACCCAGCGTTCCAACTCGCCGAGCGTCATTTCAAGCCAAAACGGTACAGCCGTAAAAGTAGCCTGCGCCAAGTGAAACGCATTTTTTCGCCACCAAGAACCCGCATTTTTCAGTATCCCGTGCCGAGCAAAAAATTTCTCGCTTCGCCCATAATCTTATTAAAATCTCTTATAGACATAGCTTCCAAAACGTCAGCCCCGACTTTACTGGCTCTCGCGCACATATTGCACAAATAGCTACGCGAAAACTCCGTAAATACGACAAATTCGCCTTTGTTATTCATTTCCGTCTCTATCGACAGCATATCTTTACCCGTCAGCCGCGCAAAATCGAAAATAATCTTGTCGTATATCTTTTCTTCGCACTTAAACGGGGTTTTAAATTCGTGAATATAAATCCCGTTTTCTTTAAGCGAATCAACTTTTTTTGCCGCTTTTTCTTCAATAACTTCAACCTGCACAGGTTCAACCGCATATCTTGTTTCAATATCTGTTTCAATATTTTCAAAATCGTTCATAAATTTTTTTCTTCTCCAAAATTTAATAATATAAAATAATTACGTGCCAAAGCCTCCTCCGCGAGCGGGGGAGGTGGCACGAAGTGCCGGAGGGAGTTCCCCCGCGCTGTTGCCTATTTCCCCAAGTCTTTTCTGACTTTTTCGAGATAATCTTTTCCGTTCACATAGTAAATAAAGTTAAGAATATCTATCTCAATATTTTTTTTGCCGTCAAGGACATGGTAAAGATATGTTATCGAATATTCCCCCGATACGTCAGCCGGAGACGCGGGAGCGCGTTTGCCCAGCCCCAGCTTAGTCGGCTGCGCCATAACGACGATTTTTTCAGACGACGTGCTAATCTCGCCTGTCGTGTTTTCCCTGTACTGCTGCGACGACCTGAATTCGAGCTTGTGATTTCTCGGCTCTAAAAGTTTTGAAGCGTTTTGATTTACCGTCCTGAAATTTATAGTTATAGTCATAGCCGCCACGTGTCCCAAATACGGCGCGTCAAATTCTCCGCTTATTCCCGCTCCCTTAATCGTTTCTTTCATAACTTCTATATTGGGCAAAGTAACCTCAGCCATGCCTAAATATTCCGTTGCGTCCTCGTAAACCGCAAAGTTTATAACGCCTGTATCAATTTTTGACATAAAATTTTTCTCCTCTCCTGTATTATTTTTAAATTACGCCGCCAAAGCCGCTTGAACATAAGAAATATCATACTGTAAAATAAAGAGAATCTCTTTCGCGGGACTGGGCGGTGTCATAAAGATATGGAGCGTTATTTTACCGGACATCAAATCGACAAGGCTGTTTTCGTCTGCGAGCATTTCAACCCGACCGCCGAGAATCAAACCCTGACTTGTAAGCCCGTTCATCCATATATTAATGCTGTCGATTATGCTGTCCGCAAATCTTCTCGTCATTTTCCTGTCAACCCTCGACCAGTACGTCAGTATAAGCGAATTAGCGACCCACCCAAACATACGCGACACAGATATAAAATAATTTTTAACGTCGGTGTCAGCGGGGAAACACGCCGTCCAGTTGCCCCAAAGCACATAGCCACCGATAAAATTCAAAGCAGTTACAATGCCGTTTGCGTTAAGATAGTTCGCCTGCTGGAAATCGAGTAAAACTTCCGTTCCGTCAGCGAGGCACGCGCTGTCAATCTGCAATGATTTATTCGACGGCGACTCCGCAGGGCTTCCGGCATTATCGTTATCCGTTAAAGCCATGCGCCCGACCGCGTGCGTTGAGAAATGGAATATCCTGTCCCCAAGCCTTAGCATAGGAAAACAAAGAATCTGAAATTTTGAGAATATATTGTTGTCTTTTTTCCATTGCGGCGCATCGGAATAATGTTTGACTGCTTCTGTATCAACGTCAATAACCGCCTTACCCTCGAATACGCCGTTTATGTTCTGCGCTTTTGCAGTCATAACGGCGGCGACCGTAGGCTTATGCGACCAGCCGGGTGCGATAATCAAATCCGTCACAATGCCGTATTTCGGGAAAACTTTGTCAATCAGTTCAAGCCCCGAATATTTTTTAGTTGTTACGTCAAATCCGCCTATTATGTCGTTCTCGGTAATCATAGATGGGTCAACCGCGTCAAACGCAATCGAGAGCGTAGCGGTAGTGTTAGGTATCGCGCCGCCGTCGATAATCTCAAGGACAAGATTTTTGTCGTCGTAAAACAATTCAAAATCTTCCCCGACTTTATAAGCCGTTCCGCCCGTACCCGAACTTTTAACGGCAACGCTCTTTTTAATAGCCTCAAACGGCAAAATAACTCTGCCGTCCGCGACCTGAAAATCCGCCGCGGGTTTTGACTTTTTATGCGTTGCGGGGTCGAGTACGTTTACAAATACAGTAGGCGAAACGCCGTATAATTTAAACTGCGAGAACATAACCTCGCTTATTTCGTATTTTCCCCAGTCGTCGTTATACCCGAAATTTGTTACCGCTTCGCCCCAGTTCAGGCACATAACGGGTTCGTTTATTTTCCCGTCATCAACCGTATGTACGGGAGCCGCTCCAACAGCAAAAGTTATTCCCGATTGCGTAACGACCGGCGTTGCCAATACTGTATCGGCTTGTTCTGTTCTTACTCCGTGAAAAAATGCCATAAATTATTTACCTCCTGTCTCTTTGTTTGTTGGTTTTGCCGTGGAAAGAATTTCGTTGTAATATTTGTTTAAAACATTGCCGGGGGTTTTTATTTTCTGTGCCACTTCCGTAAATTTCTTTACGGGCATAATTAATTTAATAACGGACGGTTCTTTTTCAAGAATTTCTTTTAAAAATTCTTTTAAACTTTCGATATTCGTATTTTTAAATAACGAATTTTCTTTAAGCCGTCCGTCCGGCAATGACGGTCCCGCGTAAATATATGTCTGCCCTGTATTTTCTTCCGCCGTTGATTTTTCCGTGTTCTGTTGAGTTGTATTAAAAGCGTCATTCTTTTCTTTAATTTCCGTAGTCTCGGTTTTGTCGGTATTCTCAATATTGTTTTCTAAATTATCTTCTGGTTTCGGTGCTCTTGCCATAAATCTTCCTCCCTGTTTATTGGCGGTATATCCCAGTACGATGCCATTTCTCCTAAAAAATACGGAGCGGTGTCGTCCGGGTAAACTATCATTTCAAGCGGCGACGTATTAATATTAAGAATAAACTGCCTGCCGATAACCCTGTCTCTCAACAGAGCCGTTCGGATTCGCGTAAGCAGATTTAAAACGTCCATAGCTCCGACCCCGCAATCTTCGGAATATGTCGCCGCGACTATTCTTATCATTGTGGAGCTTTCTGTGAGTTCGCCCTCCGGCTGTTTGTCTGTGTTTTTTACAAACTGCAAAACGACATACGGAATACGCTGTATTTTATCCTCTATATCGGGCAGCTGCATTAAATGAACTTCTGCGGCTCGTCCTTTTTTATCGCCCTTGACTTGAAGAATTAAATCTTTTATTTCGTTTTCGATAAATTCTTTAAGCCGTTGCAATAATATAATCGGGGTCATAAACTATTTACCTCCGTAACCGTTCAAAATTCGGATGATTTCCTGCTCCACACGTCTGTCTATAACTCCCTGCGCCGTCTTTTCAACTTTTGTCAAAACGTTTTGATTATCCATCATGTGCGCGACGGACGGACCGAAAAGCTGTTGAGACGATTCGCGTTTACTGGTCAGGCGTTCAAAAACCCCAACGCCGTATTTACCTAAATTCGCGACAAACGCGCTGTTAAGCCGTTTTGTTCCCTCGCCTTTCATAACGGACACCGAAACGGTTTTACGCCTCGGCTCTGTCGGCGAAACTTTAAACTTCATTAGGGGAATAACGTTCCCCTCAAAAGAAACGCTTCCCTCAAGACTGCCCGAAGTCGCGTTTTTTACGCTGATTTTCTGATTTTTTCTTAAATCGCTTTGATTCACCGTATAAACGCTTGTCATTTCTTTATTCGATTCTGAACGGACAGAGGATAATCCTCTGTTTATAACGTTGTAAAACGCTCTCGGAACGGCTTTCGGTACTCCGCTCAAAATAAGATTTACACGTTCAATCTGTTCCTGCGTAATCTCAATCAAACATTTCACCCTCTCCGAACGATTGTAAATATAAAATAATCTCGCCCATTTCAACGTTTACTTTTTTGATTGTAAAATCGTATTTATCAACGCTGATATTTTTGCCGTTGCGCGGAATAAAATTTAAATCTGCTTGTTGTATATACAAAGTAGCGTCAGCCGGAAATATCCCGTCCGCGTGGTCGCTTGTTTTGCGGCTTCTTTCAGACACTCCCGTAAAATCCAATACGGCGGGAATTTTATATATTTTCCTGCCGTATTTAAACGCCATAATATCCGCAAATTCTTCGGTATTATGAAAAACCGTCTGTAAATCTTGTTTGACCTGCTCTTTAAAACTCAGCATATTAAAGCACCTTTGCCACATACCACGAGTTAATTTCATGCGGGACGGGGAGCGGTCTGCTGCTTAATTTTAAGAAACGTCTCGCAGGGTCGCGCTCCGACCATGATTCGGGAATCGTTTCACCTTCAACGGTAATAAAATTATCGTTATTCCCCATAAGCGTTATAGCTCCGTAATACATAGAGAATTGCGCGGACGTTGAGAACAGAGCGACGGTTTTTTCAGGCACTAACGGTTTATTCACAGGATTTGCGGGGTCTGTCCATGTGTCGAGATACCATTCGTTATACTCGTATATGTCGAGACCGAGTTTGTTTATAGTGCCGATATATGTTAATCCGTTAGCCATTTCGCGGGGTTTGATAACCGCCAAATCGTATGCTTTTATGTCAAGAAGTTTCTGAACTTTCGGATTATTCACAAAAACGTTTGAAACGTCGGGAGACATAACGCATATATTGCAGTTCGCGAACCCCTCTTTTTGAACTTGTTTTCTCCAAGTTTCAAGGTCGTTTATCGGGTCGGCGTTTGCGTTGCTCCACAGAGCCGTGCCCGTAAGCGTAGTCGTATTTGTAAAATCAAATGTTATCGTTTCGTCCACGCTTTCGCCCTTTACCGGAATCGTTCCCGTAAATAATAATTGAGCGCACATCCACTCTATGCGTCGGGTTATCATTTCCCGCAGCTCCGCTAAATCGGCTGTAACTTTTTCAACTGCTCGGTCTGCGGGAGTTCTGCCGCTGTACGGATTTTCACCCGCCGAGCGCGTAGTTAAATCCTCTTCGGTCGTTATCTTTTTGGGAGCGATTAACGGAGCTGTGTAGCTTTTTGTCTCGTAGCCTGTGTTTAATATTGTTTTGCTTCCGAGTTTCGGGTGGACGAACGGTGCGAGAGCTCTGCCGCCTTTTTTATAATCGACGTCAACTCTCGCCGTGACGAATGTTTTTGTATTTCTGAAAAATGTGCTTCGGAAAAATGTCCTTACCGGCGGCATAATTGATATTAATTTTTCAAGCGTGCGCGGCTTATAAACACTTGTTTCTATTGACATAATTTAAAACTCCTTTTTGAATTTATGTTTTTTAAAAGCCCTCTTTCGCAAAAGAGGGTGGCAAGCGGCTTGTCCGCTTGACGGGTGATTCTCTTCCCCCGTTTTTATCGTAAAAATATTGATAATTTGCGTAAAATCGGCTTAATCGCGTCAACTGTAACGCCGTCCGGCAAAGTAAGCGCGCTGCCGAAAAATTCTCCCGTGAGATATATTACAACCTTGTCCACTGACGGAACGGCGGCGGCAATACCGTAAATATTCGCTATGGTGTCCGTCGCCGCTTCTTCTATTCCGGTTACGCCCATAACTACCGGAGCGCGTTCTCTTATAACCGCTCCTGTTTTTATTTTTTCAGCACTTCTGACTATGGGAAAATCTCCCGCTATAAAATTAAGCGGCTCGTGGCTGTCTTTCTGAACTTCAAACATTAATATTCAACTCCTTAAATTAAAATTTTTATTATTTCTTTTCGCTAGAAATTTTGTCAATCGCCGCATTGATGGCTTCATCGTCTTTGTCAATTTCACCGTTTCCGGCAAATCCCTCGTTGTTGTCGCTTCCCGCGTCGTTTAAATTGCTGTTTTTTACATCTGCATCGCGGTTATTGAGATAATTTACGCCCAGTTTTTTCTGTTCGGCAATTATTTTTACTGCTAAATCGCCTGAATTTATGGGATTTGTAAACTTTGCGTCGCTGACTAAATTATCAAATCCCGGTATAGTTATATTTTCAATGTCCTGTATGCGCTTGCGCTCAGTCGAAGTTGCGCTGTCCTCGGCTTGTTTAACTAAATCGGGATAAGCCGCTCTTAATTCGTCAATGTTTTTAATTTCCATAGGTTTCTCTCCTCCGTTTTTATTATTATTTTTATTTTGTGCTTTGCTTATATTTGAAAATCCGCTGTTATTTACAACATTGCGGTTAATCAGCGATAACGGTAAATTTTTATACATAGAAATGTCAAGCATATTAAAATTTTCGGGGTTTTCGCCTGAATCAGTTTTTTTCTCTTCCTCAAACATCAACTCGTCGCAAAAACCGTTCTCGACGGCTTCTTCTCCCGTGTACCATGTTTCAGCCGTCATAAGGTCGGAAATTTCTTCTTTACTTTTTCCCGTTTTTTCAGAATACGCTTTTATGATACCCTGCTTGATTTTTTCAAGCATAGTTATATCTTTTTTTAATTCGGGAATACCGTAATATCCGAAAGAAAATATATGCGGGTCGTGAATCATAAAATATGCGCTCGCGGGTATTGACGTTTTTTCGCAAGCTGCGGAAACGCCCGTAGCCGCGCTCCCGCAAAATCCGTCAACTTTACACGTTACAGTTTTACCTTTCTGTCTCGTCTCCCGTATAGCCGTTCGGATAGCCTCCGCCGCAAATACATCGCCGCCTCTGCTGTTGATACGGACGCATATATTCTGCGTGGTAACTTTTTTGAGTTCTTCGTTAAAATCAAGTGGCGTAACTTCCGTTCCCTCTTCGTCGCTCCACCAAGACGTGCTTTTTTTATCCGCAATCGCGTCATAAATAAATATTTCCGTCGTATCGTTATTTATTTGGCTGAAATTCCATGCCATACGGCTTATAAAAAAATTATTGTTTTTAGGCATTTTTTTGCACCTCGTTCATTAATATTTGTTCGCGCCTCAGTTGAGAGGCGTTTTGGTAAAAATCCGAGCCGTTCATTTCCTGCGCTTCACGCTCCCTCGTGGAAAACCCGTTCTGCACCCTCTTTTCGGCTGCGTTGACTTCCTGCACGGGATTTAATAACCCCTGCGCGGGACCGTTCCACTCCGCTCCGAAATACGCTTTTCGGATTATAGGGTCGCTCAAAAATCCCGGCGCGTTTATCCTGCCTTTTGCGACAGCCTCATAAAACCACTCTTCGTAAATCGGCTGACAAAAATCGCTCGCCAGCCACGCCCTGTACATTCGGACGCTTTTCCAAAATTCCAGTAACGCCCCTCTTGACGCTGAAAAAGACGACGTAAAATGTTTTACAAGAATTTCGTAGGGAATTTCAAGAGCCGTGCCTATCTGTCGGCACATAGCGATTACAAAAGCGTCAAAGCCGCCGTTCGGTCGTCCGGGATTTTGCGCGTTCGCCTTTTCTCCCGGATTTAAGTCGATTATCGCCCCCGGTGCGAGTTCAAGGCTGTTTTCATCGGCTCTGTCAACCTGCTGTTCCGTTGGTATAACCTCGCCGACAGGATTTTCGCTCGACGCTGATTCTTTTTCTATGAATACGGAGAAAAATCCTGCAACGACAGCCGCCGTAAGTTCAGCCTCCGTATATCTCCCCAGTTGTTTTAACGATTCAATAACCGGAGACAAAAACGGAGTGCCGCGAAGCTGTCCGATGCGCTCCCTGTTCATGATATGAAGGACATTTCGCCGTCCGGTTTCTTTTCCCCGCGCCTCAATTCTCGTCCATTTATCCTCTGCGTTTATTGTCGTTGACAGCGGGTGATTTTTCGATATATGATACGCAACGACTTCACCGTCCGAGTTTGTTTCAACGCCCGAAGTTATATTTTTGTCGTCGAGCTTATTAAAAGGCGTGCTTAACCTGTCGGCTTCTATAAGATTAATCCGCAAATCATACGGCATATTTACGCGTTTTGTTACGGGCAAAGTTACGATTACATCGCCGGATAAAAGACAGTTTATAAAAACAAGCTGCTGAAGCTCGTAAAAATTGTCAAGCCGTTCTATGTTACACTCCGGCGAATCCGCCCATAAAGAAAACTCCCGCTCTATTTTTTGTTTAAGAGCGCGAGCCTCGTCTTCGTTCAATTTTAAAAATTCATAGTCAACCTGACTTTTAAGTCTCAATCCCCAGCCGACAATATTTGTCCGCATAGTTTTTATTGCGCCCGTTGCGATAGGTACGCCCATATATAAATCTCGGCTTCGCTGACGTAAAGTCGGCAGATGTTCGTGTATATCTTCATCGGCAGAACCGCCGCCGAAAAGCCAGCCTATAAGCGATTTTTTAATGCGCGAAGCTCCGTATTCGCTGTAGCCGCTGTTTAAGATTTTTATTCTTTTTCGGGCGGCAGTTCTTTTCAAAGCGCTCACAGGCGCGACCGTTTCTATAAATTTATCAAGAATATTCAATAATTACGCCCCCTTATAAATCTCTCGGCACAACCCTTACAACCCTGTTCCTACCGTTTCTTTTTTCTATATTTTCAAGTTCCGCAACTTGATTTTTCCAATAATCTATCGTTCTTCTAATCTCCGCCAAGCTCGCTCTTGTAAGACTTCGCGACCCGATTGTGTATGATTGCCCCGTTGCAACGACTAATTCAGCCTCAAGCCATGCACTTAAATGTTCCCGTGCAATTTCAAGTGGAGTTTTCGGCGCAGGCGGTGGACTGCAATTTATATTATTTTTTCGCGTTATCATAAAAATTATATTCCTTTCGACCTTACGCCGCGCTTTGCGCTATTATTTATAGGAGGCGTTTTATTATTATCGGGCTTTAACACAGGATTCGCAATTTCAAGAGCCGCCGTCGCGTAATTCCGGCAGTCGAGAGCCTCATTTCGTTTATGCCGAGTGTCTTTTATTCGCCACTCAAATATCGGTCTGCCTTTTTTGTATGTAATAACAAGCCGTTCGCTCGTTAATCCCGTAAAATAATCTTCGTTATATCCTTTGCCCTGTTCGGTGGAGAAGTGGCAGTAACCCGCGCCGGGTTCTGTCAGTTTAAGCCGCTCAAACAATAACGATTTGCCCGTGTCAACTCCGAGAGTAAATAAATATATCTGTTCTTTATTGCCTTTTGTCGGCTTTGAAATATACGGCGCGTCTTTTCTGTTCCCGCCTTTGATTGCGAAAACCCTGCGCGAAAATCTCGGCTTGCAGAATTTATATACTTCGTTGGTAAAATGTCCGCCCGTATCAATACAAGCCGATAATATTTTTAATTTTCTGCCGTCGAAAGTTTCAAACGTCTGTAATAAAAATTCGTCTAAATCATTCCATATATTTTTTTGGTTCAAATCGCCGTATATAACCTGATATTTAATCCCCCAGCTCTCTTTGTCAACGCCCCAGCCGACGACTTCAATCTCAAATCTGTCGTCCTGCGTATCGACTCCTGCGGTGAGGCATAAAACGTCGGCGGGAACTTCGCAGCCGTAAACTTCGCGGCGTCTGAATAAATCTTGTTCATCAATCTGTTCTCCCTCGTCTTCCCATGTCTGACCGAGTTCGGAATTTACCCATGTTCTTAATAGTTCAATATTGCCTTTTTTCTTTTCTTCGTTCGCCTGTAAAAACTTTTCGATAATTTCCCGCCACGTCGTAAAATTAGAAACAAGAGAATTTATGTGAAATCCTCTTGTTTTTCTTTCAGGGTATTCGGCTTTGTATCTGCCTTTTATAAACTGCTCTTTCCAGTCGACCTCGCTTGATATAGCTCCGCAGTTCGGACATACGCAGGTTATATCGTCTAAATTGTTTTTGTCAAAAATTATATTTGCCCATTCAATCGTCGTGTATTTAAAACATATAGTACACGGAACTGTCCAAACTTCTTTTGTGCTGTTCTCGTACTCTATCTCAATTCTCGAAGCGTCTTTTATTGTAGGGGTCGAAACATAAACTTCTTTTTTGTTCCAAAACGTCGTCAGTCGCTTGGAAGCCAAAGTCAGAGGGTCGCCCTCTTTTCCGGCAGTCAACGGGTATTTATCGACCTCGTCCGCAAGC
>Ga0209629_10003050_pt1 | contig 11767 bp, 9 predicted proteins | sample TergutCu122P5_FD_187286 | JGI IMG/M metagenome (GOLD analysis project Ga0209629, IMG submission 187286) | Cubitermes ugandensis P5 segment gut microbial communities from Kakamega Forest, Kenya - Cu122 P5 (SPAdes) (version 2) | ecosystem: Host-associated > Arthropoda: Insects > Digestive system >...
CACAATGCGTTGTTCCACGCTCCGCGGTACCTTCTGTTCGCTCATCACTCTAGCAACTCCCAGACTGGACTGAACAGGTTCTAACCCGAGCAGGAGGGAGGGTGGGGGTTGTGGCTTCACTCTCTCAAGGTCGCAAAGCTGCTGCGCAGTGCGGCTTGTTTACACACAAATAAGTCCCGGTCATATTTGAACCACCTTGTATTTAAACCATCAATATATTACGCTGACTAAATATACAATTATTTTTCTAAATGTCTGTTTTTCACTGACACAGTTGATCTCAATAATAGAACTGGTGTTCCAAGCGTCAAGTCTCAAACTGTCCATATGACCACCGCACTTTAATGAAAATAAAATTTCTAGCTAATAAAACAGGTCTGATTTACAAACTACATAACCCAGGACTTATTTGGACAGTACTTCTGGAATATTTCAGTACAGTACATGATACCTGTGAATAAATCAAGATGGTCCTCCTTAAAAGACTTTATTCCGATTTGTTACATCCTGTACAAAGAGGGTTGTAGTATATAAATGTCAATGCAGCGCAAGGTTTTTTTACTTCCCCTTTAAAACACAATTACATTACAAATCCAATATGTATAGCTCTAAGCCCCTTTAAGTAAAACGGAAAGTAAACATTCAAGCGAAGAAATTCTGGATGTGACTTGCTAATTATATGTAACAAGTCTCTGATGTTATAGCACCACATATGACATCCCTCAATCTGTCCATAATGTCACACCATTAGATGATTCTTGTCCTTTGATTTAGATAATGAAACACAAAGCCATTATATTCCATCATACAACTTAAATTCACCACGGTTAATGTTCCCAAACTAATAAATGAAAGGAAGGAGCCAAAGGACTCGAATCATCTCTTATTCAAGTTGCAAGCAAAACATTTACCAGCTCTTCTAAAACAAGAGGACAGATTTAAAACTTTGTAACAGAATTCAAAACATGCAAATTAAATGTAAGCAATATTTAAATTTTCACATCTTGAATTGAACAAGTTTATACTACAAATAACTTTCAAACAAAAACAAAAGAACATCTATGGAATGGCACAGAAGCCTTTAAAATGTCTTCACTTTTTTATGTACTGACTGAAGCATCAGAAAGAGGTTTTTGAAATTCTTATATAGTATAATTTACATGCTAAGAACAGCCCTTGAATCACAGATATGAGCTAGTACCAGTCAGAACAAGTTCATCATATACCAGAGAACATTACTGACTACAGTATCTATTATATTCACTGAAGAGTAACAAGTGCATACAGAGGTTTCTTCCATTACACTACTCTCCACTTTAAATAAAAACTGCAAATACATAAATGTCAGCTTTTAAGTGACTAGATGACAGGCTCAAATGTGTGATTAAACACAATATATATGGATACTGAAAGAAACCACTGCATGTGAAGCTATAATCATATGATTCAAACATCAAGAATCCCAAAATTAGATTCTTTACTTGCTGTATTCATTGTCCTGTAAAATGTTTATGGACTATGGTATGTGTCTGAAGTGTATCAGTATCTTATTCCATTTTACTTCCTCATTCAATGTCCAGGTAACCTTTCAGGCATTAATATGATCATAGCCTGCTGTTCTCCTTCCTTTCTCCTGCTCATCAATGTGTCTCACTCACATGCTGAGATAGCCACGGGTTTGAGATCGGCGCCGACCCACCAGGTATGCAATCAGGACAATTGCCACCAGACCAACCAGTGCACAACCCACAGCAATTGGAACAATATCAGAGCTGCTACTCTTCTCACAGTCTTCAGCTAAAGAAAGATAAAAAAATAACCTCAATTTATAATTTTAAGGCAAGGCATCCCCGTCGTGTTTTTCTCTATTAACGTAATAATGTAATAAAATATAGTCTAACACAACCTTTCATTAAATATTTAATGAATTTCTAGTTTTCAGCTACATGTTTCAGCTTTTTACAGCCATCTTCAGGCTAATTCTGGGAAGGTGTATATAACATACATACATACACACACACACACACATATATATATATATATATATATAGAGCAATGCCATAAAAGATGAGATCTTGTTTACAAGAATAATTTGTTAAAATATGAAATTAAATAAAACATAGGTATATATAAATACATAAAATCTTTAAAATTTATAAAATATGATATAAACAGAACTTTTGTGGTTTTTGGGGTGTTCTGATCTGAAGAAACTTGTGGGTGTTGCAAGTATGTCTTCTCGGTGAATTTATGTAAACTGTAACAAGAAATGTTTAATACGGATATGGAAAAATATTACTATATTATACATACTGTACTTAGATTTTAGATGTTAGTTTTTTTGAGTATTTTACATATCGTGTAGTATCATAGTATGTATTGTTTTGAAGGTAGGTATTACATAAGCAGCACAGTGTATTTTTGTTGTTGAATAAAGCATAAAGCAATCTGTAATGATATAAATTTCTATATAACAAGAGAAATGTATTGTTATGTTATGTGGGTGGTGTGTATGTAATTATGGTACTTACATTTTTATACAGATGATATGTTGGTCTGTTCCTGCTCTCATTGTGTATATTTACTATGTGAAATATTTGAGTCACTATATGTTTTTTTTATATATATGTAGAAGTGTATTTTCTAAAAGTAGGGTTTTTGTGTGTGTGTGTATATATAATATGAAAGCTGCTCACTATTCTACTGTTGTGCGTACATTGCAGGAGTGTTGGAAGTCTATTGCAGGGAAGCAAAGTATGGTAACCTGGTGAATGTAGAAGGGTGGGGTAGCATGCGGGGGTTATAGTCCGATTTTTATGATGATATCAAAGATCATACTGAAAAAAATAGTTTGTCATTTAGTTGGTTGTCAGATACGGCTTCTTTATGTGTACGAAATCTTTCCATGGTGTTAAGGTGTGTGCCTTTATTCTAGTAGTACAATATGTGCATGGGGTCTTCTATGGGCCCAAATGTATGTGGTCGTTGAGGTACTGAGCGAATTTTGATGAGCTACTGTTATTTCTTAAGGATGTTCTTTGTATCTTTTGGAAAAATTTCTACCTCTTTGTCCCACATATGCTTTCCCACAATCTGTACATGTTAATTTGCATATTCAGCTGGCTAAGTATTTGTTGAGTTTTAGGGTTTCAATTCTTCTGAATGAAATAATTTGTGTGGTAAGCAATTTTTGGGTTGGAATATTTTAGTGATGTATGTAGTTTCTTTGCTTACCAGACAAAAGGCACACACCTTAACACCGCAGAAAGATTTTATATACATAAAGAAGCCTTACCTGACAGCCAACTAAATGACAAACACACTATTTTTCCCCAAACAACTGGCCGTATTTGAAAATAAGATTAAAGCTCAGAATGTCCTTAAGCCTAAACCACAGTCCATAACATGGCCTAAAACAATCACAGAGACAAGGATGATGATTTCAACTAATAAAGGGAAAAAACCCCATTTCTCTTTCTAAATTTTACTAATATGCTGTATACAGAATGTCCAAAAATTTGTGCCCAGACTTCACACATTCACTTAATGAACAAAGTGATAAAAATGTCTTTTGATAAAAGTTTTACCAGTGCTTAGTTGCATAAAGAATGCTACCAAGTTTAATGCGATGAGCAACACAATGGGCATGTTCATGCCTACAGACCTCAACATACAATCCCTTCAAAAAATTGAGACAATATGTTCCTTGATAGAATCTTGAAAGAGGCAAAATTTTCAAGAAAAATGCAACTAAGAAACACTATATTATATAACTATTTCGCACCTGAACCATTCATCACAAAGCTTTTCCCACAAATAATGCCAACAGCCTGCACTAATTCATTTTAAAATACCCTTTACCTGCCAAAACACACTTCCACCTATTTCTGAATGCCCTAATTTAAAACCCAGCCACCAAACATGCTTGTACCTACTTAAAAATCTGCACAATAGTGGCTGATCCATTAATTTCTAAAACCCAGTTGCTAGTATATGGCACACCGTAATTAAGGCATTTCAGCATTTTAAAACTGAAGTGCAATAGGGGACTACTTGAGATCTGAAAACAAAAGTCAAAAGCTGTCAGGTGAGCCTACCACTAAGGTGATGGGTCATACTCTTTTTCACTTCACCTGAAGCAGCAAGGTGGAGAGGGAGGTGAAGGCAGTAAAGAAGTCATGAAATGCAACAGGATCCTACATACTGGCCTAATGACTAGCTATTCTTCAGTCTAAGCGAAGAACCATCCTACTGGTGTCAAAATCATTTTAATTACAAGTTTCAAATTAAATTAATCATTTACCTTCAAATATTGAAACACAACTCCCAGAAGCTAAGGTGATTTGGGAGATTTATCTGCTGGTGCTCCAGTAGTGACAACTGAACACTATAAGGATCATACCCTCTGGCCAAATGTGGAGTTCTATTTTTATATAAAAACAGCTTACAAGGCCTTGACTGCTGCACAATTTCTATGTGACACCTTTTACTTCTTACCATCAATGTCATCTGCTACGATTTCAATTCCATACTTACTCACCTAATGTCCCCCTTGCAACAGAACATCCAGCTCAAATTTCAGCGAAAAATATGAGGTTGAATGGGTAATGTTATACTACAGGCCGATTCACGCATAGCATGCCGTGCCCATGCCCTGCTCCGACAGTGCCGTGCCCGTCGTGAAAGTCCGTGTGGTAGCCGGAAATATCCGAACTGCTAGTCCAACAGTTTAACAGATTGTCTTTTTTGTTGTGTGCTACTAACACTCCTTACAGTCATAGGTATGGATCACTGTGAGGAGGATTTGTATGCTTCTGATAACAATCTTCATGGAACTCCGCTGTGGTAGCCAGAAGAAGCCCAACGTGGGCAGGTAGCCCACAGGCCATCTCTTGATGGCCGTGCTATGCCGTGGCCTCGAGAAGAACGGCATGGGCAGAGCAGGGCATGGGTGCAGCAGACACGGCTGCACTGTGTAAATCAAATGGGACAGACACATTCTAAACCCTTAGCAGCACGGCATGGCAGGGGAACGGCATGGGCGCAGCACGCTATGTGTGAATCAGCCTTAATGCTGTCATCCTGAATTCAGTTCTCATCAATGACTGCAAAAGTACTCAATTTCAATTCTGTTTTTGTACATATAAACTGCAACCGCAAGAGACATACTCATTAAAATTTGATGTTCCAACCCCACAGACAAAAGTAAGGAAATCATACTAAATCACTCAAAAGAAGTTATCATGAACTTATGAACAGTAATCACTACACTGCATACCAGCACATATAGACATCTGGCCCCAACCTACACATTCAAAATATCCATAACCTTTAGCACATAGTTTATGAAAAATGCATTATTTGAACAGAACAAGATAAAACTATGAAATAAACAGCATTTTGTGGAAAATAAAACAGAGATTATGCATCATGTCTTTAAAGTGCAGTAAAGTTCCTTGCTGCTAAACGAATAAAATTAATTTCTGTGGGTATTGTATATGTACGTTCAAATGTATGAACATAGCTTCTACCTAAACTGGAAGGCTACTTGTCAATTATACAAAATGTACATACCAATGCAAACATTCCTTGGGACAAAATAGTGCTCTGTGCAATAGTGGGCAAACAAGAAAGTTCAAATGCAGAATTTCAGGGAAGCGTTGCTTTTGCAGGGCTGGGGAATGAGAAAATTGTATGACGGGAATATTGCTGTATCAAAAGAAAGGAGCTATTAACAGCACCAACAAATGGTGTTATAACATGACATAACCATCCCAAAAGAATGAGAGCTTTTGTTATATAGATCCAAGAACCTGATAGAATACCCCCACCTCCAAATTTTCATTGCTAAACATAATGGTAAATAAGCAAAACAATATATGAGTAAATGCTGTTGTAGTTGTGCAAAGAATCAAGCTGTATACACTGTACACAAACATTGTCACATGCATAACACAATACAGACCTGTATCAAATAAACCATCCTTCTTCTCGTGGAATGCCTCAAGCTGAACATGGCTTAGTGTAACAACACCACATGTTTTGTTGCTTCCAATCTTCATCAGATCAAAAGTCTGTTCCTTCGCACAACGGTAGGATTTATGCAGTGGCGTTGAGAACTCAGTCTTATTATTGTACAGTTCCATGGTAGAATTGTCTGAAAATTAAATGTACTTATCAATGATGGACATGCATTCATTCATTTACAAATGAAGAGACTATGAAGAAAACAGAAAGTTCTTTTCAAATTACAGATTACTTTCATGTACGTACGCTACTGTAGGTACAACTCTCGTTTTGTGAAAATGTCAGTACTGATGGTAACTTCCTACTGAAAACAAAATATTTTTTATCATCAAAAGGATACGCAATAACACAAAATAAATTTTAATGACAGGGCATCACCAACATCCACCAAGTGTGACCAATCAAAATAAATGTCCAGCACAATACAATGTTATAACCTCATGCTGAAGACTGAACAGCGGACAATACACATCCACTGACTTGGAATCAGAATGTTAATTAAAGGCAATACATAAATTTAATCATAGAAAATTTGGGCTGTGGACTGCTCAGTAGTGATTTACTACTGAAAGAGAATTATTAACCACATACACAAATGCATAATCTGAATCTCAAGCTATAACAGACTGCAAAATAGACCTATTTGCCAGACTCCTATGCATATCATCACTGCGGCCTTAGGTGCTACAGAACGTAATAAGGTACACGCATTCCAAAGCTTTAGTCCAAAAACAGGGGTATGTCAATCCTTGCTCATAGAACAATAAAAACGACATATGGCCCTTTCTAGTTGCACTTGAATCAATACATAAACAAGGAGTGTTTCTTAATGTTATGACCCATTATCAGCCAGGTAGTTTAAGAAGCAGGAGGGTTGGACTGAGAGACATTATGGTTTGGAGCATGTACTAAGCAATGAAGGATCACTACTGACAGTGGCCATTTACATTTCTTTGCATACAGTTAAAGTAACAAAGGAACTGTCAGTTTTCCAAGACCTGTAATCAGGAAGTGCATGGTGAGAGTCTCCAGGTCAGGGAGTTAATGACACCAGCTAGCCCAACATGTTTGTGGGTTGCCTCAGCCACTCCAGTCAAATGCCAGGTAGCAACTTAATTAGGCCACAACCACTTACAATTCAACATTCACCCACCATCCTATGAACACTATATACTCTGAGATACTGACAGTACCATAAAAATAACTATAACTACATACATAATTAACCCTTAAACTTACCTATGATGTCTGGAAACACTTCCTTGGTTGGGGTTAAACTTATAGTGATGTTCTTGATCATATAGCGATTTTCAGTACCATTCTTCTCAAACAATATGATAAAATGATTTCTTGTTGTATTATCCTTGTTGAACCACACAATGTTGAGACTCTGAGTATCATTCCAATCATTGCCTGTTGCATTTGCACTTTTGGGAATATCCAAAATCGCATATTTTTTCTGGAAAAAAGTTGGTCCAAAATTGTATAACAAATACAATTGCAGTACATAGGGTGCCATATTTATGCACCCTATAAATAGCAATGGCTGATAAAACTCCTCTCTACAATTTGACCTTACAGTGTTGAGAGGCAGGGTGATTTCTGGGGACTTTTTGGGTGAAGAGGGAGGGGAAATATGGTATGTCATCTTTTATCACATCCACATGAAGTATAGCAATTACGCATTTACATTTATTTGAAGTTACACATAATATAACTCTTGTGGACCTTTAGGACCAAAAGGTCATAACTGCATACGGTCAACGGCGATAATCTCAAAAGCAATTAAATGTTACACATGAAATTATAAAAATTTCATTTACAAGATGTATACATCTTTCTGTGAGTCTGGAATATTATTTTGTTACTATTTGCTGTATTGTACTTATGACTTTGTTGAAATTTATTACATAAAATATCAGCATATCGTACGGCATGTTACATCTTAAAACAATATAAAAATATACATTTTTCTCTAGTTTCTTGTGTAGTGTAGACACAGACTTATTGCTGCCTACAGCATGGCAGCTTTATCTAGGGTGACCACATACTCACTTCTGAACTGTGGGACATTCCAAAAATGTCCACGGTACACCAGCATGAAGCCAGTTATGACGACATAAAGTACAAGGTTTTGATATTGCAACTTTAGTTTTGATGTGATAATTATTACTGCAAAGTACATATTATATTTAAAAGACTCTTCAGCCAGTCATTACAATGTAATAACGTGGAAATTTTTAAGAAAACAATAATATAGCATAATAATTAAAATAAGTTTATTTATAAACAAAATACAGATAAATTCTGTATAAACATAAAAAAATCAAACTGTACCGTTGCATTTTATGACTAATCAAAAAAACCAAAATTTGAGTTTATCAGTTTTTGTTCATTATTTGGATTTGTAAAGTACTTTTAGACTTTCCTGCTTCAAGGACATCTGTCTCAAGTTAGAATTACACCTGAAAATCCCACATGTCAGCAATGAACTGACCCAAAGAAAAACTCTGTAAGTAATACAGCAAGGTGTTCTCAGCCTTACAATTTATTAATTCCAAATTGCCTGGAATGAAAATACTGAACAAGTTTAACCCTTCAGTTACAATGCCCACAAGACACATGACTTAAAAAAAAACAGCACATTAAATGCATTCATGACCATACAATGCACAGAGGAGGGGGCACATGAGGAATTAAAGACCCATACACAGCACTGGCTTACAAACACACTTACCCCCTTTGCAGTATCATATGTAATGTTCAGCCGGACAGCCATTTCAGCCAAGATGTAGGTTTTGTTAGCATTGTTATCAGTTACATTCCACATGCCAATATCAGGCTTTGTGCCTGGTGCTGGTGCTGGAGTTGTTGTTGTTGTTGTTGTTGTTGTACTGGTTGTGGTTGTAGGTGTAGGATCCTTTGTGGTGGGTGTGGTGGGTGTAGTGGAGGTGGTGGTGGTGTTAGGAGTAGTGGGACTGACAGTAGTGGTGGTGGCATTGGTGGTTGTTGAAGTCGGAGGACCTACAGTTGTAGAAGTTGGTGGTGGTGGTTGTGGTGGTGCTTGTGACACATCTTCACCTGTACCTGTACAGCAAAGACACAATTTAAAAACCTGCCAGAACTGACACATACCTGTAAAGTGACTAGGACATCATCTTGTTGCACCTATGTATCAAACACATAACTGAAAAAAAGAAGTTTTAGGCGCCATCCTTAAAGCACATTTTCCTGCTGGAAGACTTATACAAATTTCTGTTGCCTTGTGAAAAGGGTTATAAAATGAAATCTTGTATGCCTAAGTCATTAATATACAGTCACTCTTTTTACATTGGCAATGGTAATATATATACAGGCATAAGGTGTAGGCAAGGTAGTCAAACACAACAATGTATATTAACTTATATAACAGTAGAACTACATGTTTCGGCCTACATGTAGTTCTACTGTTATATAAGTTAATACACATTGTTGTGTTTGACTACCTTGCCTACACCTTATGTTACACACACAATGGGGATGCCTCAACTCAAGATTATATACAGGCATGTCTTCCTTTACATGATTTCACTTTGATGCAAGTTAAAAATTTACAACATTTTTCAGATTTACATGATAATTTTTGGTTTAACATGATTATCATAGACAATGTGTTATAAATTTTCAGTTTAATGCAACTTGGCATAGACGATCCCTGGACATGCTAGTCTTGTGTTGGAGGCTAGCAAAAGTGATATCACCGTCATGCTATCAGTCATGTGTATGGATTGATTATGTTGGTGATATAATCATGCAGCTGATGTAGTTCCCCCTTCAACAGCTTTACCTTATGTTACCAAAATAAGTGAGAAACATAAATGCCAATCACTTAGTGCAATCCCAGCAAAAAAATTTGTGAAAGACAATCGGTTTTGAAGAGAGATTTGACGTAATAAGCCACCTTGAAAAAGGTGAATGAAATGTTGACATATGCCATAATGTTAGATTCACTAATATTAGAGTACATACAATTCATGATCATGCTGTCAGAATTACAGAAAGTGCTAAGTCAGGAACTAAAGCGTTTGTGTAACAAGACCACCACAGTCCTATCAGAATGAACCATACCAAAAACTATGGATGCAAGTTTCTTACATTTTACTGCATTAGAAATACATAAACATATTGTACAGAAACGTACATATACACTCTACAGGTCCATATGTCCACTAGTAGTATAGTCCTACAATATTTAGGATCCGCTGTCAATCCCCTAACCCCAAGGAAATACACTATTTTAAATGGGGAATTTGTGTACATTTTTCACATTTTGATTTGTGCCAAGCCTTTCAGGAACATAAGCCTGGCACAAAACAAGACCTGCCTGTATATTATTTACTCTTAGTAGCTCCAAGTAGAGAAATCTGCAATGAACAGTTACTGTTCTCCCTATACCCTAGTAACAGCACTATAATTAGGCACTGGTTTCTTCCCATACTGGGTAAGAGCTGTCCATATATGTTTCCCCAATCCTAAGCAAGGCATGATGCCCTATCACACTTATCAGTTTTGTGCATCCATTAGGTCATTTCTGATTGTAAGAAATTAAAAGTAGGAGGTTGGGGTGACATCTCATAGCATAAAGTTCACATCAATTTTTGTGAAAATCTGACAATTGGTTCAACAGCTGAAATAGTGGAATGGACATGGCCAGTTATGTAAGCACATGTGCATGCGTGCACGCACATACAGAATGGTGCTCTTGTAAGCCTAATTGCATTTCTTTCAAGTATGCATAATTACACAAAAAAATGGCACACCAATAGAAACATTTCAGCAATGCCACTCTTCCATACTGAAACCTTTATCCACAAACAATTTTGAGCAACCTACTCAAAAACCAAAAAAATATGAATATAATAAAAATACAAACTGTCAAGGGCTCTATACTTCAAAGGCCCAGGTAAACCATTTCCAATACCAACTGAAAATACTAACACAAAAGTAACCTCATATTTAAACAAGCACACAGAAATAACAAAACAAGACAAGGCCCTTTCTTCTGTGATGATGATGATGCACTCACTACATAACAGCCAGAGTGAAGTTCTCCCTGTTCTTAATTCAACACTACATACTGAAGATATCTGGGGGACTGCATATCTCATGTACTCTTAAACTTTGCACAAGACATGGGTGGTCAGTTCAAAGGCCTGAACACACTTCTTACACAGTCAAAGTTCCATGGATCCATCACTTTGCATATCTTCCTGACACTGCTATGATTCCCTCGCCAGGGCAATACCCTACACTTCAGTCATCTAGCCACTCCGTTGACATGAATACTGATAATAACAACCACCTGAAAACCTTCTCTTATGAGAAATGCTTCTGGCTTGTTAACTTCAGTCACTAGCAGCCGGATGGGACAGAACAATATTATTTATAAAAATAAGTGAGCATGGCAAGAATTAAAACGAGTTTTCCTAGACAAGGTTACCATAAAAAATGTGACAGACAGAAAATAATCTCTGATCTCCTCTCCTGTAAATGAACTCTACACAGCAGTGCTACCATGTATAACATGCTAACATTAACTACTTAAGAGTCATTTAAAGCCTAGGTAAATAATGTGTTAAGTATAACTGCATATTACAAAGATGAAATCCAGTGCTGACACCTAATATTTTGGCCTCAGAGCATATCCACTACTACTCTGTAAAATGAGACCTGAATCAGAAGTTTCAGTTGACCCTCCCAC
>Ga0209629_10003051_pt1 | contig 11766 bp, 5 predicted proteins | sample TergutCu122P5_FD_187286 | JGI IMG/M metagenome (GOLD analysis project Ga0209629, IMG submission 187286) | Cubitermes ugandensis P5 segment gut microbial communities from Kakamega Forest, Kenya - Cu122 P5 (SPAdes) (version 2) | ecosystem: Host-associated > Arthropoda: Insects > Digestive system >...
CCAGCGATATTTCGCGGGATTCTTTTTAAAACTATCGCGAGCAGCTGGAGCGCCACCGCCCAGCCTTTGGTGGCGTCGATAAACCGCGGGAGCTCTTTCGCCGAAACCTGAACGCCCCGCTGTTTCAGAAACGCCTTGATTTCATCGTCCGTAAACCGCAGCTCGTTTTCCGTGATAATAGCCGCTTTTTCTTTTGAAAGCAAGGAAACCGCGTTAATTTCAGGCTCGGTTCTGGAAATAATAATCAGGCATACGCCCGGGAACTGCATATTAACAAAACGCTCAATAAAAAGCTGCACCTGTTTTTCGTGTATCAGATGAAAATCATCCAATACATAAAACACTTTGGCCGGGCGCCGCTTCACGCCCTCCATTATTTCGCCGAGCTGTTTAATCAGGCGGGGCGTCTCCGGGAACCCAAGCTCGCGCAGTTTGCCCGCCAAACGCGTATTTTGCGCCGCGTAGACATGGATAAGGCTTTCCCAGAAGCGGGAGCTGGTATTGTCGCTTTCGGTCAGCTGTATCCATCGGACGACGGCGCCGGCCTGCCGTTCCAAATAATGGTGCACAGCCTGGGTTTTCCCGTAACCGGCCCCGGCGATCACATAAACAAGGCCGCACTGCGCAGCCCTGTCCAATATCCCGTCAATCCTGGGGCGCGGCAAATAATTCGCGTTAAGCTGCGTTTGGTCGATCTCATTCGGTTCGCGGAACATATTTCAACCAGCTTTCACTTGGTGTAAACAGGGCGTCTCTATATATAGCTATACCCCGTTTCTCCATAAAAATTAATAGAACTATTGCTTATTTAACGGAGACGTGATATAATTCAGATATAAATGAAGGAATAAAATATGAATATTTGCGGGGAATAGCGATGGAAAAGCCTAAGATTCTGATTCTTTCAGGCCCAAACCTGAATATGCTCGGTAAGCGCAATATTTCAATATATAAAGAGGATTCCCTGGACACAATCCATGAACAGCTGGGAAAGCTGGCCGGGGAGCTGGGGCTGGAGGTGGTCTGCGCGCAGGAAAACACCGAAGGCGAGATGATCAACTGGCTTCAGCGGGCGACCGATGAATTCAAAGGCGTCGTCATTAACGCGGGCGCGTACGCGCATTACAGCTACGCCCTGCGCTCGGCCATAGGCTCGTCAATGGTTCCGTGCATTGAGGTGTGTATGTCCAACGTGTTTACCCGGGAGGAATTCCGGCACAATTCGGTGATAGCCGCCGTGTGCGAAGGGGTCATCATCGGCTTCGGCAGCCAGAGCTACATGCTGGCCCTGAAAGCGATGGCCCAGATTGTCAATAAAGATTCGCTGCTCAGCAGCGTATAGAGCGAATTATCCGGTTGTTTGCCGCGGGAGGTTACGGGATTGCGTTACGGAGTGTTGGCGCCTGATCTGAATCAAATTGACGCGATAGCGCGCGCGGGGTATGATTGCGCCGAATTGAGCGCTTCCGCCGTCATGAATATCGGCAATGCCGAATTTAAGTCCGCGAAAAAACGGCTGACCGATTCCGGTCTGCGTTTTGACGCCGTTTATGAGCCGCTCCCGCCGGATATCCTGATATGCACGGAGGGGTTCAATACATTTACCTGGCGCGAATATCTTAAGGATGTGTGCTGCAGGGCGTCTGAGCTTGGGGCCGCCGGGCTTGTTTTCCGCAACGGCGAGAGCCGGTCCGTCCCTTACGACGGCGACCTGCCCAGGGCGCGCGAGCTTGTTATGACGTTCATCAGGATGCTTTGCGATGTCGCCGGTGAATATGGGCTCACCGTATTCCTGGAGCCGCTGGACAAGCCGCTGTCCAATATGTACAACACCCTGGACGAATGCGCGAGCCTGATCAGGATATTGAAAAAAGCAAATCTGACCTCCATGTGCGGTTCGCGGTATTTCGCGTCCGCGGGCCCGGAGGATATCATAAAAAACCGGGGCATTATCGGCTATGCCCACCTGGACGGACCCGTCCCGCCGCAGCCCGGCTGTAAGCCGTTTTTTGAGGCGCTCCGGGAAATCGGATACGACGGCGTCGTATCTTTAGCCGCCGCCGGGTATTCGGATTTTGAAAGTGAAATCGCCGGGGCGCTGGCGTTTTTAAGGGATAACGCGCTGTAAATCGTCAAACCTGATCAGCGCGCCGGCCTTTTCGCCGGAATATCCGCCCAGCCGGTCCAGGTTTTCCTTAAATTCCGCGGATTTTATTATTTCGATGAATGTTTTTACGCGCTCGTCGCCCATAAAGCTTTCGACCGTAAGAAAGTCATAATCCTCGGAGCAGACGGGTATGAAATCGAGATCAAGCGCGCGGGCGGCGGACATTACCCCCAGCCCGGCGTCGAACGAGCCGGTTTTCACGGCTACCGCGACGGCTAGATGCGTGCCGAATTCCTTTTCGTAGCCCTGTATATGGTTTTTATCAATACCCATGCGTTTAAGATAATAATCCAGCAAAACCCTGGTTCCCGCGCCGCGCTGCCTGTTGGCGAAATTGACGCCCGCCGCCGCGAGCGACTCGAAACCCGTAATATTTTTGGGGTTGCCCTTTTGCACGATAAAGCCCTGTATCCTCTGGACGCCCTTTATCAGCACGGGGCTTAAGCCCTTCATATAATTCCTTACATATGATATGTTGTATTCGCCGGTGGCTTCGTCCAGCAGGTGTATGGGCGCAAGGTGGCATTCGTTCTTCCGCAGCGACATTATGCCGCCCAGGCTGCCCACATGGGCGGAGGAAAGCTTCATCCGGTCGGCGATATAGTCGATAATCAGGTCGTGGCTGCCGATAACGGTCAGGGTCTTTTTGATTTCATCCAGCGGCCTGAAAAGCTTCACGTTTACCGTTTCGCCCGCCTCAATCCCTTCCCTGAGCCGCGGCACAGTTATACTGCCGTCGGCCTTGGAAAGGCTCATCACCGCCGCGGCCCCCCGGTCCAGCGGGGTGGCGGCGAGTTTTCCGCCAACCTCGCCCAGGGCGACCCGGACGATCTCCTCGTTTTTGAACGACGAGACGATGCGCCGCGTCAGGCGCGCCTCGGCATAGGCACCGGCGTTTGGTTCCAGGCCAAGCATACGGTAGATTATGGGTTTGACGAAGAGATCCGCCATAAGATACGCGGAAACGGGATAGCCCGGAATGCCCAGCACCGGCTTGCCATTTACGATGCCCAGCGCGGTGGGCTTTCCCGGCCTTACGGCCAGCCCGTGCGCGTAAACCTCGCCGAGTTCGGCGATGGCGCTGACGGCGAAATCCTTCGTGCCGGCCGATGTGCCCGCGTTCAGAATCACAAGGCCGCATTCGGCGGCGGCTTGTTCAACGGCCGCCCGCAGCCGCGGATAATCATCCCTTACGATAGGGTACTTTTTATATTCCCCGCCCCATTCGCTTATCAGCCCGGCGAACATATAGGAATTGCTTTCCATGAGCCTGCCGGGGCCGATTTCCGCGGGGTCCTCCACAAGTTCCGCGCCCGTCGGTATAATGCCGGCCCGGGGCCGCCGGTACACCCTGACTGTCGTGTGCCCCCCGGCTATCAGCGCGCCCATATCCGCCGGCGTCAGCCTTTTCTTTGAGGGCAGGAGCATTTCGCCCGCCACAAGGCTTTCGCCCGCCACGCGTATGTTTTGCCAGGCGACCGCCGGCGCGATGAGCCTGACAGTGTTTTCGCCCGCCCTTATCACGTCCTCAATCATGACGACGGCGTCGAACGGCGGCTTTATCTCCCCGCCGGTGTTGATATATTCAAAATCTTCGGATAATTTCAGCGTCAAAGGGCGCAATTCGGAGGCGGAGGCGGTTTTTTCGGCCGATACCATGATGCCGTCCATGGCGGAGGCGTTGTACACCGGGTCGCAGATCAGCGCGGTCACCGCTTCATACGAAACGCGGCCGAGCGCGCCCTCAATCCCGATTTCCTCCGGCCCGGAACCGGCAAAACAGCCCAGCTCTTCAAGGCGCTTCAAGTAACCCGCCAGGGCCTCCGCCGGGTCGTTGTTGCCGATGTATACGTTTCTGTCCATTCTGCGCCGCCTCTCACAGCGGGAACACGTCGACGGGATCGCCTTTATTCAGGCCCTCGGCGCGCTCCGGTATCTTTATAAACCCGTCCGACCCTGACAGCACGGATATAAGCCCGGACTGGCCGTATACAGGCTCCGCCGTGATTCCGTCCGGGCCGTATGCCAGCCTGACCGGCTGGCAGGTGAGCTTGCCGGGCGAAGAGTGTATATTCTCCGACAGCGCCGCCTTGAGCGGCCTGGCCGGGGCGGAGCTCGTCAAACAGTCCAAATAGTGATCCACCAGTAGTTTATAGACAATGGCCGCCGAAACCGGATGCCCCGGCAGGCCGAAAACGGCTTTGCCGCCGGCGTCGCCGACGATTGTCGGCTTGCCCGGCTTAAGGCTGAGGCCGCGTATAAAGACCTCGGCCCCGGCGGCTTTTATGGCCTCATAGGTATAATCCTTGTCGCCGACGGAACTGCCGCCGCTGATGATGACAAAATCGCTGGAGGCGGCGGCGCGGCGAAGCGTATCGGCAAGCTCGCGCGCCGCGTCCCGCACCAGCGCCGTGCCGGATATCGCGCAGCCGCGCCTTTTCAGGAAAGCCGAGATGACGGGGCCGTTCACGTCGCGCACCTTTCCGGGCTCCATTTTTTCGCCGGCTTCTATCAGTTCGTCGCCGGTGGATATGACGAAAGCGCGCGGCGGCTCATAAACTTCGGGCGCGTATATTCCGGCGGCCGCGAGTATGCCTGTTTTAAACTCAGAGATAGTCTCGCCCTTTTTGACCAAAACCGAACCGCGCGCGGCGTCGTCGCCCCTGCGTATGATATGCGACCCCGGCGCGGCGGCTTTGTAAACCGCCACCGTGTGTTCGTCGAGCTTTTCGGTGTGTTCGAGCATTACGACGCAGTCCGCACCGCCGGGGAGCATCGCCCCCGTCGGCACATAGCAGGCCTCGCCGTCGCTCAGGCTCAGCCGGACGTTTTCGCCCATCCGCGCCGCGTACACAAGGTTGAGCAGGCTCGGCAGGCTTTCAGACGCGCCGCCGGTGTTTCCGCTCCTCACCGCGTAACCGTCCATTGTGGAGCGGTCAAAACAGGGTATATCCTCCCCGGCGGCCAAATCCGCCGCGCAGACGCGGCCCAGGGCCTCGCCGAGGCTCACCCGGCGCGTTTTAACGGGATACGCGCCAAAACGCTCCTTTATCAGGCGTTCGGCCGAGCCGACGCTCATAGCCTCCAAAAAATCCATGCGTGTCCTCCCGTTTGGTGGTAGTACCGTGTAACATCTAAAACTTTACACTTTGCCTGCGTAAAGAACAGCACCTTTACATGCATGAACTGGATTGCTTCGGGCCCAGACGAGCGTGGGCCGCCAAGTCATTTGCCCTCGCAATGACGCGGCTGCAAGCAGCCACGCGCCTTCCAGCCGTCATTGCGAGCCCAATGGCGCTTCGCATACTGACACGTATACGGGCGAAGCAATCCAGTGGGATTTGTAAAGATTTAGATAATACATTGTAGTAGAATGATTTTATACCTTTGAAAATGAGTTGTCAAATATGATAGCGGAGGCAGGCATGGAATATAAAGGCAGATATTCGCGGAATCTGGGCGGCGTAAGCGAAAGCGGGCAGCGGGAGCTGCTTAGTAAAACGATATGCGTCGCGGGCTGCGGCGGCCTGGGGGGTTATGTTATAGAGATAATGGCGCGGCTTGGCGTGGCGGGCATCACGGTCGTGGACGGGGACGTTTTTGACGAAACCAACCTGAACCGCCAGCTGCTTTCGCGCGAGGCCCTGTTGGGCGAACCCAAGGCGCTTGCCGCCAAAGCCCGCGTCGCCGAGATAAATTCTTCCGTCGCCGTGACCGCCCATTTTTGCCGGCTCACGCGGGAAAACGCCGCCGGCATACTGCGGGGCTGCGACCTCGCTTTCGACTGCCTGGACAATGCCGAAAGCAGATTTACGCTGGCCGAAGCCTGCGGTAAGCTGGGCATACCGCTTGTCCACGGGGCGGTTGGCGGATGGTGCGGCCAGGCGGCCGTCATACTGCCGGGCGGCCGGATATTGGACACGCTTTATCCGGCGGGCGCGGACGGCCGGGAAAATCTGGGCAATCTGCCGTTTTTGGCGGCGGCCGTGGCATCCGTCCAATGCGCCGAGGCCGTCAAACTGCTGCTGGGCGCGGGGGATTGCCTCACCGGCGGATTTATCAGAATCGACCTGCTGCGCAACGAGTTTTATATTGTCAAATCGACGGAATAATGAATGAATTGACATTTGCCAAATTATGGGTTATAGTAGTATATCGGCAATATTTAGGTGATACATAAATCTTAAATCAGGCGGTAATACTATGAAGCGCTTTTCGCACCCCCCTTAAATCCGCGGCGGAAAGCCTGTATTTGGTTTTTCAATCTAAGATAAACGGAGGATAAAATGAGAAGAGTATTGCGAAACTTCCTTGTATTATTACTGACAATATCCTTACTTCCTTTTTCTTACATAAACGCGTTCGCGCTTCCCCCCGAAGCGCCGCCGCCCGAAGCCGCGGCCGCGGCCTCGGCCGATAATACGCCGGTGAACACCGAGTCGTCGGTTACGCTGCCCCCAGCGTACGGCCCTATTTCCGCCGAAATTTCCCGGGCCGCGTTTATAACCGGCATCGTCTCCTATTTCGGCTGGCCCGCCTGGGAAGACTATAACGACATATGGAAAGACCCGGCGAAGGCGTTCACCGACGTCGATAAGAAAGCTACATACGGCACAGGCAGCGGCAAGGCTATCGACACCGCCCTTGAAGAGGGCATCGTCGGCCCGGACGGCTCCGCCTTCCGCCCGAATGACCCGATCACCCGCGAAGAAGCGGCGGTCATGCTGGCCAAAGCGTACAAGCTCGATATTCCATTGTTGCCCCCCACATTTACCGACAGCTCCGCCTTCACCGCAACAGACGCCGCCACCGACGCCGCAACGTCCGAGAAATACGTCTGGGCGCTGGCAAGCCTGATGAGCGACCGCGGCCTGACCGACGCTTCCGGCAATTTCAATCCCCAGGGCCCGGCTGACGCGGCGGAGTGGGCGGACCTGTTCCAGAACATGAAGGACACGGTTACCCCGCCCGTTTACGCCCTGCCGCGCCCGGCGCAGCAAAACGCCCCGCGGCGCAATGTAAAGCTTTACACGGCGGACCCGGACGCGAAGATATATTTCACCGCCAACAGAGGCTCCACAAGCGCCCCGTCTTACGCGGTTCCCTTGAAGAGCTTCGCGGGCTTCAACCCCGCCGTTGACGTCGATACGACGGGCACCACCACAACTTCCGGCATCTGGCAGTATAAAGACACCTGGACCAAGGGCCAGGCCGAAGGCTATTTCGGCTTCACCGTAGCCGACGTCGGCAGCGGCGGAGACGCCATCTACCACAAGGCGCTGATAGACGCCGTCGCGGTTGATTCCAACAAGACAAGAAGGCCGGCGACCGGCGTGAGCGGCTATTCCTGGAATATCTACCGCGCGGCCAACGTGGCTTACGGCCATACGGTCATACATAACGCCAACGCCCTTGCGCCGGGTAGCCCCAAGGTTGTCGAGATTTACAAGGACAACGAGAACGTCCGCCCGATGTGCTGGTATATCGAGAGCGCAAACGGAACGCACGGCGTCGTGTTTGACGCCCTTCAGGATACGGGCACGGACACGAACGGAGACACCCTGGAATCGTTTGTCGCCGGAAGCCTCGCGGCGTCGCCAAGCACGAAGATAGATCTGATCATCGGGCATAACCACGTCGATCACTACGGCCAGGCCTGGTCTTTCGCGGGCCATGACGTCTACGCAAGCACCATAGACCTCGACGAGGGCATAAGGGCGCGCATCCCCGGCGCAAACCAGGATAAGGTATTCGCGCTCAACGACGGCGACAAGTACGTCCTCGACAGCAACGTCACGTTTGACGTCATCCAGTTCCCCGGGCATGAGAACGGCCTGATTGTGCTGGACGACAAGAAATACGGCGAAGTCTTCGCCACGGACATATACGGCTGCACCCGCGTCGGTTCCGCGGACGACGTGGACGTATCCCAGGTCAAGCAGGACCTGCTGCTCTCCATCGCCCAGCAGAACTACGCCAAGCTCAAATCAAACGGCGGCATCATCACCGACGTCTACACCGGGCATGACGAAACCCCGCTCAAAGAGGTCAACATCAACATTTTCGAGCGGGTTCTCCAGCTCCTCGTCGACAGGGGCGATTCCGTAACCCAGGCGACGTACCGCAACGCCAGGCGCAGTGTCAACTACCGCACGGTTACGGTCGGCGATATGTACCCGACGCTCCCGAACGCCGTTACCCCGGACTACCGGCAGTACATGGGCCCGACGGAGTGGCTCTCCCTGGCGGTCGGAGGCGGCCAGCAGGGAACCGCCCCCACGTATTTCTCCCAGCCCCAGCCCTGGAACAACGTGACGGTCAACTACAACACCGATAACCCGATAGGCGGGGTGGGATATGTCGATCACCACGCCCAGCTATCCAACGTCGCGTTCACCGGCGCGAAGCTTGAAGGCGTGACTATCAGATGGGACGCCACCGCCACGCATTTTCTGCCCAATATGTTCGACCCGTGGACATATAAATACAATATCGAAGTGCCAGCCGGCCCTGCCAGCGCCGTGACCTTCACCCCCACCGGCATGTCCACCGCCTCCGTGGTCAAGGTGAACGGCTCCGTGGTGGCTCGCGGCGCCTCCGTACCGCTCACGCTCAGCGCCGGCGACACCGTAACCGTTGACGTAACCGCGCCGGACGGGGTAACCACCGGCCAATACGTGTTTACGGCGGTTGTAAAGCCGCTTGAGCTGAACGGCGTCCTGCTTGAAAAGACGACGTTGAACGCAGCCGGCACCAGCCGCAGTTGGAATGCCGACGTAACAGACCGTTCGAAGGTTATCGAGCAGCCAATCACAGGGTATTACAGCCACTATTTCCCCGGTACCAGCGCGAAAGGCGCGACCGTTGACCAGCTGAAGGGCCGCACATTTAAGCTTTACATCCCAGAGCGCTCCCCGCTCCGCGCGTACGCGTACGTCATAGCCGTTCCCAACGGCGTGGCGGATACGTACAACTGGCTGAAAACGGAAGGCTGGATCGATAAGGTTGATAAAACAGGCGAGATCCTGTTTGTCCTGGAGCCCGACCAGACGACCCTGACATGGGGAACACACTCGCAGGAATTCCCTTACCTGGCCGCTTGCCTGGAGAGCAACATAGCCAATACGAACGGCGGCAGCCGTCCTTTGACCAGGGGCGTTATCGGCAACGAAGCCCTTATAGTGTTCGTTGAAAACCCGGATGGTTCCGCCGTCTCCTTCCAGGTCGCCGGCACGCACGCCACGAATTACTACGTGGGTTACGGCGAAGGCGCGGCCGTTCTTGAATCCTGGACATCCGCGAACCCGCTGATGGTTATCGGCCAGGCCTTTATCGGCGGCTCCAGCGTCGGCGGCGCTATCCTCAACGCGAACGCCGCCCGCAAATACAACGGCATAAACGACGGATCGTACTTCCCCGGCCATGACGCGCCCAACTATGACCCGTCCGTATTCCTGGGCGTCCTTGATTCGATTAAAGCCCACGGCGGCCTTAGCGTCGATAACGGCCTTATGACCAACGCGGAAATCCCCGTTCCCACGCTGCTTGTGGGCGACAGCTACGCCGGAAGCGCCAGCCTTGATTACTGGAGGCTCGTCAACGACGCCGCGGCCGCCGCCGACAGCGACGGCTCGTACTGGCAGGATATCAATTCCAATGCCTGGTCCACCGCCTACGCCAACTCGAACATCAAAAAATGGGATCCTTCGACCCAGCGCGGCATATCGCAGGTCAAACTGCGCGGCAGCGCCGATATAGCCGGCTATGACGCGAACGCTGTCTGCGGCTTCCTTGACCGGTACACCCGCTTCACCTGGCAGTTCGCTTACAGCAACAACCTGAATTACCGCATGGATTACTATCAGGCCGCCATGAAATCGCGGGAAGTCGCGGAACAGGAACTTGCCAAGAGGGATAATTACACCACGTTCACGAATTTGAGCGGCGCTCCGGCTAAAGTTGAGCTGCACGCTTCGGTGCCCACACACGTTACGGTGCCGAACAAAGGCATAAGCGCCGGCGGCACGGTCTATTCGGTGATATTCGCCTTCCAGGATTACGACGGCAACGGCACGCTGGACGGGCGGCAGGCAATCATATATCAGCCCGATTCCGCCGTGAATGGCGCGCCGGTGGTGTTCGTGCATCCGGGCGCAACCCACGCGCCCATCACCTTCATGGACGCCTCCCCGTGGTGGGCGGTGGCCAACGACGAGGGGTGCGTTGTCGTGATGGTCGGCGAGTACGCCGCCGCAAACCCCGTCTCGCTGGGCCATAACGGCACGGAAAACTTTGACCGCTCCATGCTGCAATTGTTAAAGGACGGAAAAATAGGCCTGGGCGTGACGCTGGACTATAACCGCGTTTATGACAGCGGCCACTCGGCCGGCTGTTCCACCGCGTTTAACCTCGCGCTGACCACCGAGACCTATTTCGCGGCCGTGGCCGGAACTTCAGCCGCGCCGACCAATTTCGCCACAACCGCGTATATGATGCCCTCGTACCTGATGGCGGGAGAGGCCGATATTTCGCAGTCCGACCACGACCTTGTCGCCGAACCCTGGCAGACCAGGGGGCCCAACGGCGTGGGCAAGCCAAATATTTTTGTAAAGAACACCCTGGCCATGAACGGCATAAACGCCAGCTTTATTGATGACAATAGGGACAGCTTTATGGCAACCGTTTCGGATTACAACCAGCAGGGCCGCTACATCAACTACACCTGGAATAATTTCCAGAATATCCCGCTGGTCAAATTCACGCGCACATTGGCCCGCGAACACAACAACACCCCCGAAGAAGTCCGCTTCGCATGGGACTACATGAAGCATTTCAGCGTCGCGAACGGCGCGCACTATTACAGCGCCTCGGGCTTTAAGGCGAACGACGCGGTTGCCATAATGAAAGCCTCCAAACTCACGGTCAACGATATCCAGAAGATCGACAGCTTCGCGGACGCGACGATGTACGGCGAGGGCCTGGTTCAGGTTAAGATCACGTACAAAGACGGCGTGGACCTCAGCGGCGTAACCGCGGATACGTATATCCTTGAGGACCGTGGCTCCCTGAACCCCGATTTCGGCCAGGTGAAGATCAAGAGCGCGTCGGTGAACGGGCAGGTCGTCACGCTTGAAATATGGGACGACACCTACGCCACGGCCGCCAACGCTCTGGTTTACACGGGGCCCGGCGCGGGCGTGCGCCAGCGCAACGCCTTCGGCATATACTGCACCGGGTCATGGTATCGCGGGCTGGACGGCACGATATACTACGGCAGCAGCGATACCGACGCGTACGCGAACAACACCACGGGCAAGGGCTATCAGGCCCGCGCGAATCTGGACCTCCGGCTGCGCCATGCCGGCGAGGACGTAAGCCAGGCGGCGAGCCTCACCAATCCCGACGGCACGTATAACGCCGCCGGCCTCTGGAGCAAGACTGTCATGCGCAATATGGGCAAGGAAAACGACGGCTTCCAGAGCTTCGCGGAACTCGGTATTCAGGTGCCCAGCACCTCCGCTTCCGCCACCGACGGTACCGGTTCCCAATACGCCAAGGGCTGGGCGCATATCCCCGCGTCCTATGACGGCACGAAGCCG
>Ga0209629_10003052_pt1 | contig 11766 bp, 9 predicted proteins | sample TergutCu122P5_FD_187286 | JGI IMG/M metagenome (GOLD analysis project Ga0209629, IMG submission 187286) | Cubitermes ugandensis P5 segment gut microbial communities from Kakamega Forest, Kenya - Cu122 P5 (SPAdes) (version 2) | ecosystem: Host-associated > Arthropoda: Insects > Digestive system >...
CTCACAGAGGGATAGGCCTGCAGATCCCGTTCGTACTATACATGAACAATTTGATATTACCGGAGGTCTTCACCAACCTTGGCGTTCACGAAGTCTCTTGAACTAACACGCCGTTGCCTGAACAAAAAACTATTTTAACCATATCTAATTATGAGCGGCTAAGCTCTGATAGTGTAGCGGCCAATCATTCGGCCCTTTCGAGGCCGACACTCGGGTTCGAATCCCGATCAGAGCACATCACTCTCCTCACTTACACAAATTCTTACGGTATTTCTCGCTCTTCTCTGCGATATTGTCCACATTATCCTTGTTAACGATATGGACCTCCGGCAGTTTCTTTTTATTCGAATCGAGCATCGTTCTCATAAGATACGGGTCCGGGAAGTCCTTTTTCTCAAGTGTCTTCCTGTCCCAATTCTCCACAAGATCATACACAGCTTCGATCCCTTCGTTATAGAACTCCTGCACGAGTATGGCGGCGACCGTACAGTCCTTTGACATCACTGCGATATTTGAATTCCTGACCGCAAAGTCGCAGCCGTTGAACGACATTGCTAGACCGCTCTTGTCCCTGACCGTGTAAAGCGCGGAAACATCGGTCATGTCCCCTCCGATGAATGCCGTTCCTTCGAACTCGATATTCATCTTTTTGCACATATCGATCATAAAATACGCTTTCTCATTGGCCCCGACGACCCTGGACTGCCTCATCATGCCTTCTGCGGAAGTGTTCCTGAGACCGTCTTTGAAGATTTCGTCCAGGGTCATGACCATATCGACCTCTTCCTGCCTGAGTTTGGCGGGGATGTCCATCCTGTACTCGTGCGGAGGCATCCTCAGGCTTGTAATGGTCGTCGCCATCCCCCTGATTGTCCTGGCCTCCTGTTTTGTCATCTCTTTGTCATCGAAAGAGATATCAGTGCAGTCTACCACTGCGCGGGGGATATCAAGCTCATCACACAGATTGATCACATTATGCTCATACGAAGATGTTGTGACAAATGTCGGCAGGGTCTGCATCAGATGTTTCATCACTTTCTTCGATTCGTCCGTCAGTCTGAGTGAGACCTTACAGTGTTCCATTGCGGCATAATCGGTCATGCCGAAGGCCTTCAGGAACGGGGCTATGAATCTGGCCGTATTACCGGACCGTCCGTCGGTACGGTTGAGGATGAATGCCGTAAGGTCATCATATCTGGATATCATATCGTATAGTTTATCGCCGTGGTCGATGAACCTTTCGCAAAGATCCCTGGAACTGTTGTTCCTCTGGAGGAATCCGGTGCAACTGCAGATGAGTTGTTTGTCTTGCACAAGACCCAATTCAGCTGCGGGATCGAACTCGTCCATCTTTACACCTTCAGGGACCGATCGACCTCGGATGTCATGTCATACGGCCTCTCTATCGTCTTTCCGTCTTTGAAAAGCCTCTTATTTTTTATCTTCACGACGCCGCCGGCGAATAATCCGATGGTAGAAACGATGAGCGGAAGCTCCCGCTTGGCGCCTTCTTCCCTTATCTTCTTGAAGAGAGGTTCGTTGTTGCCTTCAGCCTTGATCACATTCTCCAAGGACGAGGATGCGATCTTTTCTTCCATGTCGGACCAAAGCTCATCGAACCCGGGGCCTCTTATCGGGAACACGCAGTAGGTCAGAGCGGCTCCCCTGTCCCACTCCTCTGTGCAGATGTGGATCATGACCCCGTGTTCTCTTGCATCTTCTCTTATCAGGGTCCAAATGACCTCCTCCCATGTTCCTTTAGGTCCGTCGGGGAGGGCGGGATGGAGGTTGATCATGTCGTATTCTCTGCATGTCTCATCATCCATCCACAGCATATAGCCTGCAAGCACGCCAAGATCGAATCTGTACTTCTTTGTGAGCTCTCTGAGCTTCTTCCCGTACTCGTTCCTCCATTCGGTCTCGTCGCTCTTGCGGATGTCCGGGCGGAACTCTTTCCATGATAATGTGATGAGCGGTATCCCGTACCCCTCGACCATGTCGAAGAACATCTTCCTTTGGTCTTTCTTCGGGTTCGGTTCTTCGTTGTTGTCCCAATTACAGAAAACGAAAGATATCTCTACATCCAGCAGACCCTGTTCTTTTTTGTCCATGACTGTTTTCAAAAGGTTCCTGGAACCCGGGCCTCTTCCTGTGGAGAACCACCCTAATCTAAGCATATCATTCCACAGAAAGAAATGACAGTATATTTCTTTATACGTCGAAAATGACGGTCACCGACGGCTCGTCGACGTCCACGGACATCATGTGATATGTCACCGCCTTGACCTCCGATCTCACACGGTGCCTGCTTTTATCGAGGATCTCTCCTTTCCCTGTGCACCTCAGTCCGTTCCCCCCGAACCTTACTTCAAGCTCGCAGAATATCGCGCCGTCGCTGTCTTCGAGGAACAACAGCTCTGACAGGAACGAGTATAACAGATCCTCTTTATCTTCGCCGGAAACGGAGAATTCAAATGTCTCGATCGGTCCGACCCCCGAAAGATCTACGGTTTGGTCGAATAATGCATAGCCCGCATTTGCAAAACACTCCTCCAGAGTGTTTCCGTACGCTTTGACCATCAGATCTGCGGTGTGGTCCAAGACCTCATATCTTTTCACATTCCAAAGAATGTCGGGGAAGTATATGCTATGTCCGAAATGAGAACGTAGTCTACCTGTACGGTACCCGATTAAAATACCGGTCCGGTCGTAAAGAGATGTGCCGGAAGTTGTGAAGTCTTTTTACTTGCTTGCTTTCCTGCTCCGGCAACCTCCTAAATAATTCAGGCGTGTGCCGCAGATGCTTGATCGTATCGGAAGTGCACAAGCTGCAATCACCATATCATCCCCATATTTTTCTAAAAGATGCATTTATTCGTTCTGTTTTAATAGTGTGTTCATAGAATATTTACGAAATACGGTAGCTTAACTACGAAATCCTCAAAACCGTGGGAGTAAACATTAATATTTAGCTTCCATTCTGCCACGTCATGCGTATAACCATCGTCGGTTGCGGCTCCATCGGCTCGAAACTTGCAAAAGCCGCCGATGAGATGAATGATGTAAAAAGGATCTATTTGTTGGATATCAACAAAAAGGTGGCAGAGAAGGTTGCCGCCGGCCTTAACAAAGGGATAGTGATAGATTCCGTTGAAGAAGAGTTGTATCACTCAGATCTTGTGATAGAATCGGCATCGCAAGCGGCGGCAAAAGAGCTCCTTCCCAAAGTGGCGGCGAGAGGAGTGGATATGATGATAATGTCGGTGGGTGCGCTTGTCGACGATGACTTCAGGGCGCTTGTATTCGAAAAGGCCAAAGTGAGCGAAGCAAGAATATACATCCCGACGGGTGCTCTCTGCGGCGTCGACGGCCTTAGATCCGCTTCCGTCGAAGAATTGGATGAGGTCGAGCTGATATCAATGAAGGGCCCGAAGAGCCTTCTCGGCGTTCCGTACATCGAGGAGAAAGGGATAGACGTCGATAAGATCAGAGAAAGGACCGTTATATACACAGGTTATGCGAGAGAAGCTGTTAAGTTATTCCCCAGGAATGTCAACGTCGCGGCAACGGTTAGTCTGCTGGGAATAGGGTTCGACAGGACGAAGGTCACCGTGGTCCTAGATCCGGACATAAAGAGCAACTCCCACGAACTCAGGATAAAGGGAATTTTCGGGGAAATGAACTGCCACACCTATAACGTTCCCGAACCTGACAATCCGAGGACATCCCACCTGGCAACGCTCTCTGCGATATCCGCGCTGAAGAGGATCGTCCGCAACGAATGGTTCGGTGTCTGAGCAAACCTTTTAGTCATTATTCTTTTATCCCGAAGCATGGAAAAATCCCGCGCCGAAAGGATGATCTCCAAAGCGGAAGGTCTTGATGCCATAGTGATAATGAATGACGGAAGCCCCTATCTGGACTCTACATTCTGGTACCTGACGGAGCTGAGCGGGGGTGTTTTCGAGGGAGCTATCGCCATCGTCGGCAAGGACGGGCGCTTGGACGTCATTGTGAGTGAGATGGAGTCGGAAGCCGCTGCTGCCGGTAAGGGAAATATATACGTTTACAAAAAGCGCGGGGAGAGAGAATACTACCTCAGAAAAGCACTTGCGGGTGCAAAAAGAGTAGGGTTCAATGCTGACCGTGTGTCGTATTCGAGCGTGGCTTATGTAGAGAAAACGGTCAAAAATATCAGGGTAAATGACGCCGCACCGGCGATCCTTTCAACCATGACGGTAAAGACCCAGAAAGAGATAGAACAAACAAGGAAGGCTTGCAAGATCTCCTCCCAAGTCGCGAAAGAGATACCTGATATGCTTTCTGAAGGTATAACAGAGAAGGAGATGGCCTTCAAGATGGATTTCAGGATGAGGGAGCTCGGCGGAATGGGAAATGCTTTCGAAACGATCTCCGCGTTCGGTGCGAACAGTTCGAGACCGCACCATTCTCCCACAGATTACAAACTTGCAAAGGGAGATGCCGCTCTCTTCGACTTCGGCACGAAGTACGAGGGATATTGTTCGGATATGACCAGAACGGTGTTCCTTTCAAGACCGCAGGAGATATTGGCACGCGCGTATGAAGTGGTCCTTGAAGCACAGACTGCCGGGATCGAGAAGTACAGGGACGGAGCGCCTGCGAAGGAAGCGGACCTCGCCGCAAGGAAGGTGATTGACGAATCCGAATTCAAAGGGAAGTTCATCCATGCCTTCGGCCACGGCATAGGCATGGACGTCCATCAGGGGATATCGGTCTCGCCCAGATCCAAGCACATTTTAAGAGAAGGGAACATCGTTTCGGCAGAACCCGGAATATACATTCAGGGTGTAGGCGGCATAAGGATAGAGGATACTTGCCTGATAACAAAGAACGGATGCGAAAGGCTCACCGACTTTGACAGAAGAATCACTTTCGTCTGATCAGAATGCCTGTTCGATGGTGATATGCTGACGATCGCCGGCGTCCTCCATCGATGAGCAGTCATCGATCATACGCCCTATTTTTGTCACTGGGTACCGAGAGACCGGCAGCCTGTCATCGCCGCTGAGCGGTGTGGGGCCGTAGAAGAAACACAGTGCGCCGACCTTAGGCCAATATGCAATATCGCCTACATTCAGCTTAGTGACCATTTCTTTTGGGTCTGCGTGATCGATGGGCATCTCGAAGTATATCTGACCGCCCATCATGTTTATTGCGGTTCTGAAAGGTAAAGAGAGCCAGATGGCATTCGAGATGTCTGAACCGTCAAGTTCGGCGCGGTATTCGCCGTTCCTTGTCCTGATGCGGATGCCGCTCATTGCCATCGGCCCTTTGAAGTTTATTTTTTGTCTTTTCTTTCGAAAAGCTTTCTGATCTCTTTTCCGACCACTTCGAGCTGCAGTTTCTTCTCTTCCTCTTCCAACCTCTTGAGGTTCACAAGGCCTGCCGCCCACTCGGCGCGCCAGTCGTTCTTGAAAGCACCGGACTCGATGTCTTTCAGTATCGACTTCATTCCGGCCTTGGACTCAGGCGTGATTACCCTGTCCCTTCTGGTAAGTCCGCCGTACTCCGCTGTGTTGGAAACGACCTGCCACATAAGCTCGAATCCCCCTCTGTTTATGAGGTCATCGATAAGCTTCACTTCGTGAAGTACCTCGAAATAAGCCATCTCGGGGGGGTACCCTGCGCCGACGAGCGTCTCGAATCCCGCTTTGATCAAAGCGGTCAATCCTCCGCAAAGGACCGCCTGCTCGCCGAACAGATCTGTTTTCGTTTCGTTGTCGAAGGTAGTTTCGAACACTCCCGCACGGGTCGATCCGAGTCCTTTCGCAAGTGCCAGTGCGATCTTTTTCGCATTTCCAGTTGCGTCCTGGTGTATGCAAACGAGAGCCGGTACACCGAATCCCTGAAGGAACATCTCCCTCTCCATGTCGCCCGGAGATTTAGGCGCCATCATAATGACGTCAACATCCTTCGGCGGTACGATAAGTTTGTATGTTATTGCGAATCCGTGAGCGAACTCGAGTGCGGCGCCTTTTTTGAGGTTTGGTTTTACATACTTCTCATAGATGTCGGGCTGTACCTCATCGGGGAGCAGGATCATAACAACATCCGCTCCTTTGACGGCGTCTGCAAGTTCTGCGACCTTCAGGCCGTCCTCTTTTGCTTTCTTCCAAGACTTTCCGTCCTTTCTGACTCCGATTGTAACATCCAATCCTGAGTCGTGGAAACAGAGGGCCTGTGCTCTTCCCTGCGATCCGTAACCGAGTACCGAGATCTTTTTTCCTTTGAGGACCTTCAGGTCCACATCTGAATCGTGGTAAATGTGCATTAATTCCACCTTAAGATAATGGGTTCAATCAATCGATACACTTAATACTTATCGCAGACCCGCACGCGGGGAGCTGTCAGCGGTCAGCCGTTATTGTTTTGTCATTTGTATGATGGTCTGTATTTATGGCAGAATAAAGTTGCCGGCGCATTACCGTCACTGAGTGGGTTATATACCTATTATGCAGATATATTCACGTTCTCGAAACTTCGGGGGGCAGTTAGAGGGGACAACAAATCAAAAGGTGATGGCATGAAAAAAATATCATCTCTGCTGTGTGTGATCACGTTAGTAATGCTTGTATTTGCGTCCTTGGTCCCAGTTGCACTGGACAAGTCTGAGAGCAGTGCGGCGAACAATTTCAATGACGGAACATGGAAACCGATCTCGAACTACCAGGATCTCGCAAAGATAGGGAACGACGGAGGTTATCCTCTGGACGGAAAATACTATTTGACACGAGACATTGATTTCAACGGTGACACTAACGGCGGAACTAACATAAATATCACTGTAAAAAAATCAGGAAGCAACAGCCTGAGTATAGAGCTTACGCCTTCGGTGGGAAGGATCAATGATTTACAGGCGTGGTATGGGACAGTTAGCAAAAACAATTCGATTGGGGAAATAACCTTAGACAATATCAGCTCGGGCAGTAACATGTTATATTTGGGCGGATACCTCGACGGCTATCCTTTCGCTTATTCTGTGTGGATTAACTCAGCGGTAAGCGGCGGTACCACGATCATCAATAATGTGACTTTCAACAGTAACGGTAATTTTACACCGATAGGTACTGACAAGAATCCGTTCACGGGAACATTCGACGGTAACGGCCACCGTATCTCGGGAATGAATACGGCGATATATGTAACCAGTAACGATTTTGCTCTGGCCGGTCTGTTCGGATATACCCTGAATGCCAACTTCTCTAATTTAGGGATTGTGAACGGTTCTGCGACGGCGATAACGAGCGGAAACGGCTACGCATCCGCAGGGGGAATTTCAGCCGTAGCAGATGCTAACAGAACTGATCCCGTAACAATAGACAACTGCTATAACACCAGCCATATCTCCTCGATCACTGCCTATCAGGGTTCGTTGGCGGGAGGCATCATCGGCATTGTGGGGGCGTTGACTAATAACAGTCTCGGTACTAGCACCGGGCCGGGGGCGATTATTTCTAACTGCTATAACAAAGGTACTGTCTCTGCTTCATCGACGGGGTGGGTGGCTTTTGCAGGCGGCATATCTGGAGACACAGAACAGGTGACAACGTTGTCTTACATAGAATGCTACAACTCAGGTACCGTAAATGCTGTGTCCACCGCATCCGATGCGGTCGTCGGCGGCATTACGGGTCTTGTATATGCAGAAAAAGAGAGATCGAATACGCTTTTTTCCAAATGCTACAACACCGGAATAACTTCATCTGAGTCGACGACGAAGGGTTGGGCGGACTCCGGAGGCATTGCGGGTTCCATCATGTCAAGCCAGTCAGCATCGGTATCGATCAGTGAATGCTATAACACCGGCAGCGGCAGTTCGACCTCATCCTATGCATATGGAACAGAAGCGGGAGGCATTATCGGTTATGTATATTCGGAGATCGGGTCGCGCATAAAGGTAGCAGATTGTTATAACACAGGCTCGATCTCTGTTAAAGCAAACAACTATCCTTGCGCCGGAGGTGTGATCGGGTATGCTGAATCGGGATCTTCTGGCCTTATTTTGATATCCAACTGTTATAACGATGGGGCGGTTGCTACTCTGTCCGGAACAAACCAATGCTCAGGAGGAATTGTCGGCAGATCATACATAGAGACAGGGGTCATAGCAATTGTGAATTGTTATTTCACTTCCGGTAAGGTAGTAAAGGGCGATACCGCCAATGAAGTACTATACAACGAGGGAAAGATCTGGGTCGATGGAAACTCCAACGGCAGTCCTAGGGCGGGCGCTCAAGGATCAGGTTCAAAATCACTATCTGACATGAAACCCAGTTCGTCTGATGCAAAGGGCGGCAACTCCATCTACTACATCGGAACAACAACGATCAGAACCGATACCATAAGCGGATGGGACTTTGACAACGTATGGACATTAGGAACAGGATCCGGATTGCCGATACTCAGTTATTCCGTTGAGAGTAAAAACAATGAGAATAAAAGGGAGGGAGGTGGTGGTGGATCCAACATCGCATTATATGTCATTCTCGCCATAGTGATAATTGTTATTCTCATCGAAGTGATATGGTTCCTGTTCGTAGGTAAAGGCAAGACTTTCTTCTTCGTTGAGTTGTTCAAAAAGCTGTCAGAGATAATAAAGAATATATTCTCGTCAATGAAGAAAAATTGAGGCGATAACGGACAAACCTGTTTCAAACCTTTTAAAATAATTTTCACTGATTAACTAATGCGCAAATCTCGGCTGCCGTTCTCATTTTATGGCTGACTTCACCACTCCGATATACATTCTTATTGCCGTCTGGGCCCTTCAAGTTCGCTTTCTTTTGCGTTGCAAATCGGGCAGCGCTTTTTGGCTGCCAAAGCAAATACTCCGCCGACTACCCACATGCCGGTGTCGCGTTTTGTATCTACATTTTGCTTGCAGTATGGACAGTATTTCAGTGTCATGAAGGAGCGTATCTCTTATTTGCCCCCTTAAATTTTTCGGTCGAACCTATAAGAACGGTCTGCGAACCCCGTATTGTAAAATATGGCTTTCAGGCAAGTGCCTGAAAGCCGTTTAGTGTTTATTGGAATTTGCAACGTCCTTTGACCAACGGCTGCGCCGGGTTTGCCGGGATCATCGGAGTAATGTCTTCCTCGCAGTCGACCATTATCTCCACAAGACAGGTCACGTCGCTGTCGAATGCCTGTTTCAGAGCGTCGCCTACCTCTCCGGACCTCTCGACGCGTATCCCTTTCGCTCCGAACGCCTCCGCGATCTTAACGAAATCCGGATCGGCTTTCAGCTCGGTGTTGCTGAACCTCCTGTTCCAGAACAGTTTCTGCCACTGCCTGACCATTCCCAACCACCCATTATTCAGCAAGCATATCACGATGGGGAAATCCTCTGCGACCGATGTGGCGATATCCTGCATGACCATCTGCAGACCTCCGTCGCCTGTTACGGTCATGACCTTCTTATCGGGGCATGCGGCTTTTGCGCCTATCGCCGACGGAAGACCGAATCCCATTGTGCCGAAACTTCCGGACGATATGAAGTGCCTCGGCCTTTCGATCTCAAGATAATGCATGGCCCACATCTGATTTTGGCCGACATCCGTTGTGATGATATAGTCGCCCGGATCCTTGCTTGTTATCCGGTTGATCTCATACATTACTTTTTGAGGGAGGATCGGCGTCTGATCGTAATTGAACTTGCACTTGCAGCGTTTCTTCAGATCCTGGATATTCGCATCCCACGGCTTGTGATTGTCAACGTGACCTCCGAGTTTATCGATAAGCATGCGCATTGCCTTCTTGGCATCCCCCGCTATGTTGATCCTTTCTCTTCCGTGTTTGTTGAAGACCGTAGGGTCGATATCGATCTGAATAATCCTACATGACTTTGCGGGAGCTGTCTGTGCGCTGTATGTTCTGTCAGAGAACTTTGTCCCGATCGCAATGATCAGATCGGCATCCCTGAACGCATGAAGCGAGCACATGCGGCCATGCATACCCAGCGATCCCAGGCAGAGGGGGTGGGATGTAGGTATCGCGCCTATTCCCATAAGCGGCGTTATCACCGGTATGTTCGTCATTTCGGCGAGTTTGATGAGTTCTGCGCTGGCGTTTGCGCTTATCACTCCCCCGCCCACCATCATGACTGGTCTCTGAGCTTCTTTTATCCATTGTACGGCCTGATCTATCCCCGAATAATCTTCTTTCGGGACCTTGATGCCGAATGTCTCATTGAGCAGGGCCTCGTCTATGTTAGCGTTGATCTGGTCTGCGGGGAAATCTATGTGCACAGGCCCCGGCCTTCCTGTCTGGCAGATGTCCCACGCCTCCAGGACCGCGTGCGGAAGCCTGTTCAATTCCAAGACCCTGAAGTTGTGTTTGGTGATTGGCATCATAAGGCTGTATGCGTCGACCTCTTGGAATGCATCCAATCCCAGAGATGCTGTTCCGACCTGACCGGTCAGTGCGATCATGGGCGATGAATCTGCATATGCGGTCGCCACTCCGGTGACGAGGTTCGTTGCGCCGGGTCCGCTTGTAGCCATACAAACACCGGGGAAACCGCTTGCTCTGGCGAAACCGTCCGCCATATGGGCTGCGCACTGCTCGTGGCGTACGAGTACGTGCCGGATCGATGAGTCTAATATTTCATCATAGATAGGGATCACTACACCGCCCGGGTACCCGAACATTGTTTCAACTCCCTTATCCTCCAGCATTTTGAGTAGTGCTCTAGATCCTTTCATGAGTGTACCTCAGCATGTGTATCAAAGGACCTCTTTATAAAATTGAGGTAAAAACGTACTGTGTTCGCAAGTATCGGTTCATCCTCTCGGAACATGCAGTAAAGGAGCGATGATCCATCCTTACTTGGAAAAAATGATTAATTTGTTTATTAAAAGGTTTGGGGGTCTTTGGAAGATTGCCTCCGGATACTTACCTGAGGACCATCTCTCTGTACTCTCTCCTGTTCTCCATCGAGATTATCAGAGGCAGACCTACAGCAATGTGTCCGTCCTTAGCCGCCATTGGGATTGTGACCATGGAGTTCTTCTTTGCGGGTATCCTGATCTTACCTCTCGAGTTCGTTGACTTGGTTCCGTTCTCGGTCTTGCCGTCCTTTTCCACCCTATAGGTGATCTCTGCGCCCTTCGCTGCCTCCTCTCCGATCGTTACAGTCAGGAACAGGCCTACTCTTACCCACAGCAAGATTATCAGTGACAGCAGCAACACGGTCGCGATCGCTAACATATAGATAGCCAACGATAAAGAACCGCCAAAGCGGCTCGAATCACCGTTACCGCCGATACCATTGTCTCCGCCTCCGGCGCCGCCGTCACCATCTCCTCCTCCGGAGTCCATTGCACTCTTCACAGCAATAGTGTGGTTGGACATCACATCGGTGAAAGTGTATATACCAGAGTCAATCTGCGCTTGAGTTAAGCTATAGAGCCCGTCTATCACCACTTCCGTTATTGTGTAGCCAACCTTTGCCTTGAATGTGAACGTTTGGCTGTTACCTTGCAGCACTGCGACCTTTCCGCTCGGGGTTATTGTGGATCCTGAGTCGGCTGTCGCTGTGATGGTGTATTGCTTGTGTTCAGGTTGGTTCGGATCTTCCAGTACATCCGGGATGCCGTTGCTGTTGGTGTCTATTCCCCATATAGCGTAGACGGTCTCATCGTTGCCGCTGATCGTCACCGATGTGACGAGTGCCGGCACGGTGTCGCCCTTTGCGAGGACGCCCGTCTGAGCCAGGGACCA
>Ga0209629_10003053_pt1 | contig 11765 bp, 13 predicted proteins | sample TergutCu122P5_FD_187286 | JGI IMG/M metagenome (GOLD analysis project Ga0209629, IMG submission 187286) | Cubitermes ugandensis P5 segment gut microbial communities from Kakamega Forest, Kenya - Cu122 P5 (SPAdes) (version 2) | ecosystem: Host-associated > Arthropoda: Insects > Digestive system...
AACTTTTCAGGATATAATGGAGACTTAACTGCTAAACAATGTGGTTCTGTTGGTGGAGAAATGGTTAGAAAAATGGTTGAAGCATATCAAAATAAGAATGCAAAATAAATTATAATCATATAAGTATGCTTAGGAGGATTTCACGTGTCAATTGATAAAACAAAATATAAACAAACCAATAGTAATGCTCAAATTCTTCAGAATGTTGTAAATATGGAAGCAGCTGAAGAATTTGGTGTTACATTTTCTGATTTTCATGGAGATCAAACTGCTAGACAATGCGGATCCCTTAGTGGAGAAATCCTGAAAAAAATGAAAGAAGCATACAATAACGAACATTCAAATAAATTTTAGGAGGAATTTGATATGAATAAGAAAGAAAATAAAGGTGCTATGGAACAATTTAAGATGGAGACTGCAAATGAATTAGGAGTTACTTTTTCCAATTATAATGGAGATTTAACTGCTAGACAATGCGGCTCCGTTGGTGGAGAAATGGTTAAGAAAATGGTTGAATCATACCAAAATAGCATTAAATAGTAGATAGTTTAGATAAATTAGGTCATTCTGGTATGTGGTAATTTTCATACCAGAGTGACTTAATTATTTTAATGGTACAAGTAGGGTTTTAAGAATTTCTTAAAGCCCTATAAAAATATATTGCAAAATATGTATTTATATATTATCATACACTTGTTTTTTTAATATACTAATACTGGAGAATATTTTTTCTAAGTTTAAATAGTGGGGTGGTTTTAGTGGATCAAAATGAAATACCGCTTTTGGATGCAATGTATAAAGCAAAAGAAAAAGGTATAATTCCATTTGATGTTCCAGGTCATAAAAAATCCAACAATATTAAAGAATTAGTCGAGTTTATAGGAGAAAGAGCTCTAAGCTTCGATTTTAATTCTTTTAAAGATATTGATAGCCTCAGTCATCCAGAAGGGGCAATAAAAAAATCTCAAGAATTAATGGCAGATGCATTTGGATCAGATCATGCTTATTTTATTGTAAATGGAACAAGTCAAGCAATAGAGGTTATGATTCTATCTGTATGTAAACCAAAAGATAAAATTATTCTTCCAAGAAATATCCATAAAAGCATAATTAATTCTTTAATACTTTGCAATGCCATTCCTGTTTATATTCAACCTGAAATTGACGATGAATATAACTTTGCTACTGGAATAGGAGTCGAAAAGACCATAAAGACCATAAAGGAAAATCCAGATGCTAAAGCTATATTTTTGATAAATCCAACTTATTACGGCATGTGCTCTGAACTTGAAGAGATAAGCGAATTTGCTCATCAATACGGTCTTGCAGTTCTTGTTGATGAAGCCCATGGAGCTCACTTTAAATTCCATCCATCTTTGCCTAATAGCGCAATGGAATGCGGAGCAGATATGGCAGCTGTAAGCGTTCATAAAACAGGAGGATCTTTGACTCAAAGCTCGGTACTCCTTTTAAATACCAGGACAATTCCAAAAGACGTGGTGGAAAAGACTTTAAGCCTTCTTACAACAACAAGCCCATCTTATCTTTTAATGACGAGCCTTGATATTGCAAGAAAAAACTTAGCAATAAACGGTGAAGAGCAGCTTGGACGAGTGCTTGAATGGGTAAGGCAAGCTAAAAACGATATAAATAAAATAGGCGGATATAGCGCATATGGCAGAGAATTAATCGGGAAACCTGGTATATATGATATCGATGAATTTAAACTGGGTATTAGGGTTTCAGACCTTGGAATAACCGGTTTTGAAATTTATGATAAATTATTTAATGAATACAACATTCAATTTGAACTTGCAGATACCCATAATATCTTAGCTGTAACCGGCATAGGTGATAATGAGGAAAATATCCACAAATTAGTATCTGCACTTAAAGATATAAAAGAAAAACTCCCTAAAAAAGAGGAAATTGACATCGAGAAGATACCTTTTAAAAACCCTAAAGTTGTGATAACTCCAAGGGAAGCATTTTATTCAAATAAAAAATTCATTCCAATTGAAAATTCAGTAGGAAAAATCATAGGTGAATCAGTTATGATCTATCCTCCTGGAATCCCAATTTTAGTTCCAGGGGAAGAAATAACCCAAGATATAGTAAAGTACGTTCAGTTTTTAAAGAATAAACACGCAAAGCTTTCAGATATGACAGATAAAAAACTGGAGAACTTTTTAACAGTGATCAGAAGAAAAAAGTGACAAGGAGCGATTACTATGTTTTCTATGCAAAGAATAAATCCTAAAGATACATCATATGATGATGCAAAAATGATCATAGGTGGAATTCCATTCGATGGAACAGTATGCTATAGACCTGGTACGAGATTTGGTCCAAAGCATATAAGAAATGAATTTTACGCTCTCGAAACTTACAGCCCATTTTTAGATTTAGACTTAATGGATTATGATGTCTTTGATATCGGAGATATGGATCTACCTATAGGAGACACACCACTTGTTATAGATACCATATATAATGCAGCAAGCAAACTCATAAAAGATAATAAAGTGCCATTCTTTTTAGGAGGAGAGCACCTTGTAAGCTTTCCTTGTATAAAAGCAGCTTTCGAAAAATATGCTGACCTTTATGTTATCCACTTAGATGCTCATACTGATACTAGAGATATTTACTTTGGAAACAAATTATCCCATGCAAACATCATAAGAAGGTGTTGGGATTTCTTGGGAGACAATAGGATATATCAATTCGGCATCAGATCTGGATCCAGGGACGAATTTTACTGGTCACTTAAGGATAACCATACAATAATGAGAAAGTTCGATCTTGGAGGTCTATCACTTTTACCAGATAAATTAAAGGATAAAAGCGTTTATGTTACAGTGGACCTTGATGTATTAGATCCATCTATATTCCCAGGTACTGGAACACCAGAAGCCGGAGGCATAACTTATAAAGAAATAGAGGAGCTTTTTTTAGTCATGGGCAAGTTAAATATAGTTGGAGCCGATATTGTAGAATTGTCTCCGGATTACGATACAAGCGGCGTATCAACAGCAGTTGCTGCAAAAGTTTTGAGAGAAATGATGCTCTCCATCGTAAAAAACAAATAATAATCTAGGTAAACTAAGAAATATAGTTTACCTATAATTTTTTTTATCATATAATAGATTAGGTGATGATTATGAATTATATAACAAAAAGTGCCAATGAGACTATTCGTATAGGCGTAAAATTAGGTAGTATATTAACAAATTCTGATGTGATTGCATTGACTGGAGAATTAAGTGCTGGTAAAACCCACTTCATAAAAGGCATCGCTAGAGCCTTAAATATAAAAGACGAAATTACATCCCCTACTTTTACCATTGTAAATGAATATTCCGGAATTATCGATTTAAATCATTTTGATTTTTATAGATTAAAAAATGAAGATGACCTTATAAACATAGGATTTGATGAATATATATTTTCTGATAAAATAACAGTAATTGAATGGGCAGATCTAATACCTTCCTGCCTTCCGGAAAGTTATATTGAGGTTAAAATAAACATATTGAGCGATGGAGAAAGAGCGATTTCCATCAAAGGTATAGGCAAAAAATACGAATTTTTAAAGAGGACTAAGTTATGAATATTCTTAGCATAGATACTGCCACAGATATAGCTTCTGTTGCAATATTAAAAGATACAAAACTCCTTGGTGAGATTAATTTAAATATTAAAAATAGCCATTCCATGGTAATCATGGATATGATAATATATATATTAAAAACTTTAGAGTTAACTTTAGAAGATATATATGGAATAGTTGTTTCAAAAGGTCCAGGATCTTTTACAGGTCTTAGAATTGGGATTTCCACTGCAAAAGGGATATGCCATGGATCGAATAAACCTATAATTGGAATATCGTCTCTAGATTCTTTAGCTTTTGGGGCTATGTATTTTAATGGTAAAATAGTGCCAATATTGAATGCCCTAAGAGAAAATGTTTATACTTGTATTTTTAAAAATATAGAGGGTTCTTTGAACAAGCTCACTGATTATATGTTCATCTCGGTTTATGATTTAAAGAATTTATTAAAAGATGAGAAGGATATCCTTTTTGTAGGCGACGCAGTAAATACATATGGGGATATACTCCTTAATATATTTCCAAACTCTACTCTTTGCAATAATATGTTTAACTATGTTAAAGCATCAAATTTAGGAATATTAGGCATGAAGAGCTTTAAAGATGGACAAAAAGATGATATTGAATCTTTTGCTCCCATATATTTAAAAAAGTCTTATGCTGAGGAAATCCTTGAAATGGAGAAAAAATGAGCAATATTTCAATAAGCCCATTAGATGAGGAGTACATAGAAGGTGTCTATTTTATTTGCACAAAATGCTTTAGTATACCATGGTCAAAGGAAAGCATCAAAAATGAGTTATCAAATAATTTATTTTCCAACTACTTAGGAGCATTTATTGAAGATAAATTAGTAGGCTTCATAGGGATGTGGGCTATAGTAAATGAGGGTGAGATCACAAATATAGCTGTCCTTCCTGAATATCAAAATAAAGGTGTGGGAGCAAAGCTTTTAAAGAAATTAATAAAGCTTTCCCAAGATAAAAAATTAGAAAACTTATATCTAGAGGTGAGATTTTCAAATTTAAGTGCTCAAAGCCTATATAGAAAGTTTGGTTTTAAGACCTATGGGCTCAGAAAGTGTTACTATTCTGATAATAAAGAGAATGCTATTTTGATGAGCAAATGTTTACTAGGTTAAATTTTATTACACCCAGCTACAAAAATAGCCTTTTTTATGCAAAAAAATAAATACGTTATGAATTTTCCTGCTTTTTTTTACAATTAGATAGTATTATTTTTATAGGAAGAAATTTTTTTAGTATTTTATTACATTTATTACTATTTATTGCTTTACAAAAATTGCTATATTAGATTGTAAAATTTAATTAAATTTTATCATATAGTGATTTATTAAGTTTAGTTAAATATGTTATAATATAAATACTGGATATATAATTTTTATAAAATATTTTATTTGAGGTGAGAAAGTGAAATATTGGGTACATGAAAGATATAACGAAAAAAGATTTGCTATCCTTCATAAGTCAACCTGTAAGTTTTGCAGCGATGAAAAGATACTGCTGCAGAACAGCAAAAATAATGTCAACGACAGATGGCACGGTGGTTTTGACAGCTTAAAAGATGCATTGGATTTTGCAGCGTCAATTGAAAATTGTCAGATTTACCAATGTAAAGTTTGCAATCCTATTGATCAAGCTCAAGGTTCATATGATGATATTGGACTAGCTTTACATGATACTAAAACTTTGACCATTGTTGAAAATGGTACATCTAAAGTTGTAAGCAATATACCAGATATGGATTTCTTCAAAGAAATCAAATCAAAATTTCCAAATGCATATTTAGATGGCGCAAAATTAGTTCTTCCTGGTATTACTTTAAATGATTTGCAAGAGAGATTCCCTACTTTGACAGAAAGCATGCTGAGATCGAGATTTTCAGGCGTAGCATTTAACGCTCCTAAAATCGACTTTAGAACTATAAAGCAAGCGTTTCCAAGTGCATATCTTGACGATGATAGATTAATTCTACCTGAAACAGATTTTGATAAATTAAAATCAAGATTCCCAGAATTAACTCAGGATGCATTAAAGGCTAAATTCCCTAGTGTAGTGTATAACGCTCCAAGAGTAGATTTTAACACATTAAAATCAAAGTTCCCTAATATCTATATGAATGGTGCAAGGCTTGTACTGCCAAATACTACTTTTGCAGATTTAAAATCAAAGTTTCCTTATATAACAATGGATGCATTAAAAGAGAGATTCAAGGAGATATCATTTAACGCAAGTGATATTGATTATAAAACGTTAAAAGAAAAGTTCCCTAATATCTATCTAAAAGAAGGAACATTGTATTTACCAAATCTTACATTTAGTGATTTGAAGCAAAAATTCCCAGATCTTACAATGGAGGCTTTAAGAGATAGATTCCCAAATATTGTCTTCGGAGAAGAGAAAAAGAAGAAGAAATCTGGAATATGGGGACTCATACTTGGAATATTGGCTTTACTTATTTTGATTGCCTTACTCATTTGGCTTACAAGATTTAGTTCATGTAATTTGTTCAATACTGCAAATAGTAATGGTACTACTACAACTACAACAAATAAGACTGCTTCAGCTACAACAACATCAAAACCAAATAGCGCAGTTGCAGTGCCTACTTTTGACCAAATTAAAGCAAAGTTCCCTGATGCCACTAATGCAAATGGAACTCTTACATTACCATCTGCTAGTTTTGATGATTTAAAAGCACAATTCCCAGATTTAACTTTAGATGCATTAAAATCCAAATTCCCTAAAGTTGTATTTGGCAAAGACTCTCCAAATAATACTACAGCGGCAAATACTACTGCTGCACCAAATACTACTGCAGCAACTACAACTACTACAACTACGACTACAACACAAAATACTACTGCTGCACCAAACACTACCCAGGCAAATACTGGAGCACCTACTTTTGATCAAATAAAAGCTGCGTTCCCAGATGCAACATTAACAACAACCACTAAGCTCACGCTTCCAACAGCAAGCTTTGAAGATTTAAAGGCTAAGTTCCCTGGTTTAACTATGGATCAATTGCTTGCAGCTTTCCCTAATGTTGAATTTGGTAAGAGCTCAACTGGAACCTTTAGTGCAGGTTCATTTACAACAACGGCTAATCTAAACTTTAGAACTGCACCTGATATGAATAACACTCCAATTACAGTTATTCCTCGTGGAACTTCAGTACAGGCAATCGGTCAAGAGGGAGATTGGGTACAAGTTGCTTACAATGGAACAATTGGATATTGCAACATCAACTATTTAACGCAAAATGGAATGTGGGTTGGAACTGCAGTTAACAAACCTGCTGCAGGAGAAACAGAAACAACTGGTAATATAACCGCTTCAGATAACAATTCTGTCACAATAAATGGCGAAAACATCCCAATAAATTCAGGTGCAAAAATACAGATGTATTCAAACGGTACAGTAGGAAACACTTCTGCTGGTAATCTTGCAGGAGCAAACGGCGTAGTAGTTAAAGATGCTTCTGGAAAGACTTCAAATATATTAATAGTTAAATAATAATTAATGATTAGATGCTCATATAATAAATTATATGAGCATCTAATATTTAGAACAACGCTAAACTGTGCGACTATATAAATGATTTCAATTTTTGTTTTACTTGATAAGAATCTATCTTCATGTAATCTCTTCCATCTTCTTCGTATATCTCAATATTCTTGACCATGTTTTTAAGCACTTTTAAAAAGTTTTCTTTATCATCAATAGCTGCAATTATATATTCTGGGTTCTCGTCTTCTAAAATGGCATTAACCTTTCTGCAGATATCTTTTATGATAAATATATTCCTATATCTTTCTTCCAAAAATGTCGACAGTACATATAGGTTGCCATCCTTCATCTCATACTCCACATAACCGATCTTTTGCTTTGATTTCTCAAGATATGTCTTTTTAACGCTCATTGATCCTCCAAAAAATATTCTCTTACATATTATTGATATGCTCGATCTATTAAAAGTATACTCTTTTTTATTTAATGATAATATTTTGATCTTTGGAGATACTATGAAGGCAAAGTGGCTATTATTAACAAAAATTTAAACTATATTTTTAAAAATGGGTTTATAATTAAAACATACTTAATATAAATAGTATGTAGATATTTTTAAATAATAAAGAAAGGAGATATTTTATGAGTATTATAATTTGGATCATATTTGGTGGAGTAGTAGGATGGCTTGCCAATGTTGTTATGAAAGGCTCTGGTATTGGAATCATCGGTAATATCATTATAGGAATAGTTGGATCCTTTTTAGGTGGGTGGATAGCTTCACTATTGGGTCTTGGTACTATAACTGGGTTTAACCTATGGAGTTTACTGATTGCTTTCCTTGGTTCCTGTCTACTTATTTTTATAATATCAAAGGTTTTTAAGAAATAACATACGTGTGTGTTAGTGGCTAGTGATTAGTGGCTAGTGACTAGAAAAAACTTGTTTTTTATTTACGTTTTTTAACGTAATAGCATAATACTCTTCAATCTATAAAAAGTTAAAAATGAGGATCATAAAGATCCTCATTAATTCTATTACCTATCTAAATTTTTGATTGACCAAAGCTTGAATAGTTCTTGGATCATATCCGGCAGCTCTTAGTCTATTGGAGCGATCAGGTTCATTGCCCCACTTGCCTTGAATTACTTCGTTTGCTATTTCATCGTCTGATTTCTTAGATGAAGCTGATGCTGTACCTTGCAATTTTTGATTTACTAAAGCTTGAATAGCTTTAGGATCATATCCAGCAGCTATTAGTTTATTTGAACGCTCAGGATCATTGCCCCACTTGCCTTGAATGACTTCATTTGCAATATCGCTATCTGGTCTCTTATTTGGGTTAGGTGCAGCGGCTGGTGCATATACTGGTGTTACAGGAGAAGGTGTTACAGGAGAAGGTGTAACTGGTGGTCTTATAGTTGTATTTACTGTTGATGCAGGTGGAACTGTTGATGCAGGGGTAACTGGTGTAGTTACTGGTGGTCTTACAGTAGTAGCTGTAGCTGCAGGAGCAGGAGCAGGTGTAGGCGTTGCAGGTGCTACAGTTCCAAATGTATAACCAGGGAATTTAGCTGCAAGTCCATTTAAAGTAGCATCAGGGAATTTATTTTGAAAATCAGTGAATGTAATCCCTGGGATTGTCAATTTATTGTTAGTCATGGAAGCAGTGTAGAATTCTGCTTTAATATCATCGAAAGTGTAATCGCTCATCTTTCCAAATTCTACATTTGGAAATTTAGCTTTTAATGAAGCAGCAGTTAAAGTAGTAAATTTTGCTTTTAAATCTTTAAAACTAGCATCAGGAAGTATGAGCTTATTATTTTCATATCTAGTATTAGGGAATAATTCTTTTAAAGTAGCATATGATAGATCTTCTGGTTTTGAGGCAAATGCTACATCCCCAAATTTAGCTTTAAGTCCACTTATGTTAGCATCAGGGAATTTATTTAAAAAATCATTTAAGTTAGCAGTAGGTAACGTCAATTTCTTATTTGCATCTGAGGCATCAGGGAAAGCAGTCTTGATTTCCTTAATGTCGATAGGACCCATTTTCCCAAATGCTACATAAAAGAATTTGCTCCTTAATGTTTCTGGTGTAGCATTTGAAAACTTCTTTTTTAATTCGTCATAGCTAGTAGTAGGCAGTGTTAAAATTCCATTTACATATGTAGCATTCGGAAATGCTGCTTTGATGGTATCAAAAGTTACTTCTTCAGGTTTTCTGTTCCAAAACATAATATCACTCCTTTTATTTATCTACTATTGATAATACCAATAATTCTAGTGCATAGTCAAATAATCTTTGGCAATTATAGAAATGTTATTAAAAAATTTAAAATTATAGTGGGACATGTATTTATTATCCATGTCCCTCTTATGTTTATTATATGTAACTTTGATCTTATTTATTCATCTGAATGCAATTGTATATCTTCCTTATGAGGATCTTAAGGTTATGCGCACCTTTTATTATCCTCAGTTGTTTTTTATCTGCTAAATTGTTCATCACTTTATTATATTGTGGATGGTTCATATATTGAGTAAAAATGAGAACATATTTTGCATTTTTTATTTTAGTTACGTCAAAATTCATAACATCAGCGGAGATAAAAGTAAAGTCAAATTCCTTTTTAAGCTTAGCTTGCAGACTAGAGTGACCACCGACAAAAACAATCCTACGTTCAAGTTCAGCTAGATTATTAACCATTCTTTAACACCTCCTAGAAATCATATATCTTTTCCATTTGTAATTATTTGCACTTTAGCCTTTATCGATTTGCTTGGTACTATTCTAAATTATTTTTGCTCATAATACAATTATAAATCCTGATTTTTTTAAATTTAAGGATGTCTTGCTTAATCTCAAGGCATCCTTTCTCATAAAATTTATTGCCATTTCTTAAAAATTAGAGTAGCATTATGTCCACCAAAGCCAAATGAATTTGACATAGCATAATTTATATTCTTTTTTCTACCTACATTTGGGACGACATCTAAATCGCATTCTGGATCTTTAACTTTATAATTTATAGTTGGAGGCACAAAACCTTCTTGAAGGGATTTTAAAGATATGATGGCTTCCACCGCTCCGCTTGCACCTAGGAGATGCCCTGTCATTGATTTTGTAGAGCTTACGGAAATATCATCCATGCAATCATGAAATACATTTTTAATTGCTAAAGTTTCGCATTTATCATTTAAAGTAGTAGCAGTACCATGTGCATTGATGTATCCAATATCCTTAGGTGTTATAGATGCATCCTTTAGAGCTACATTCATGCATCGAATAGCTCCATTAGCATCTTCTGGAAGAGCAGTTATATGGTATGCATCACACGTTGCCCCATATCCGACCATTTCACCATATATCCTAGCACCTCTTTTTTTAGCATGTTCTAATTCTTCTAATATTATAATACCCGCACCTTCTCCCATGACAAACCCAGATCTCTCAGCATCAAAAGGTATAGATGCACGACTTGGATCATTAGAATGCGTGAGTGCTGTAAGGGAAGTAAAACCTCCAATCCCTAAATGAGTTATACAGCTTTCAGTTCCTCCTGCTATCATCATTGTAGTATATCCATCTCTTATATTTTTAAAGGCTTCTCCAATGGAATTGCTTCCAGATGCGCATGCTGTCACGACGCTTGAACAAATTCCTTTAGCACCAAGTTCAATAGCGATATTTCCTGCTGCTAAATTTGAAATTGTCATAGGAACAAAAAAAGGTGATACCTTATCAAATCCTTTTTCAATCGCTCTTTTGAACTCATTTTCATAAGTCTGGAGACCTCCAATCCCACTCCCTACAATGACTCCAAGCTCATCAGGGTCCACTTCATCCTTGTGAATGTCAGCATCCTCATATGCCTGAATAGCTGCAATTAAAGCGAAATTAGCAAATCTATCGTTATGCTTTACTTTCTTTTTCACAACATAATCTTCAAAATTCAAGTCTTTTACCTCTGCAGCTATTTTAATTTTATGATCATTTTTATTAACAAGAGTCAGTTCGCCAACTCCACAAACACCATCTTTTATATTTTCCCACATATCATTTACATTATTTCCTACAGGTGTCACAACTCCCATACCTGTAATTACAACTCTTCTTTTCATATTTCCTCCTCTTACTAAATTTGTAATCGAAAGAATACAAATTATAGTCATACTATTTAACATTTAATATTAAAAATTAAATATATATTTAACATATATTCTTATTTTTTCTATTAATAGATAAATAATACTACTTTTTTTCATCCAAAGGAAGAATTTTTTAACAATTTTAAAATAAATTTAACTTATTTTAAAACCTCTTTCGCATCTATTTCCCCAAGCATCGATTAGCTTTCCTTCTTTATAGAAACATACAATTTCACATCGATTAGCACATTTCTCACATTCAATACCTTTAGTATTAAAATTCATCTCAGATACATCGAAATTAAATTTTTGTCTCTGCTCACCCTTTTTAGAAAGTATAGCAACTCCTAATGCACCCATTAAATGCGCATTTTTATCAACATATATCTTTTCAGACGTAGCAACCTCAAAAGCTTTAATTACTCCTACATTCTTAGAGACCCCCCCTTGAAATACTATAGGAGGCTTTA
>Ga0209629_10003054_pt1 | contig 11764 bp, 11 predicted proteins | sample TergutCu122P5_FD_187286 | JGI IMG/M metagenome (GOLD analysis project Ga0209629, IMG submission 187286) | Cubitermes ugandensis P5 segment gut microbial communities from Kakamega Forest, Kenya - Cu122 P5 (SPAdes) (version 2) | ecosystem: Host-associated > Arthropoda: Insects > Digestive system...
TGACGGCGAACCTACCGGCGAACCCGGCGGCGAACTCGGCGACGAATTTACCGGCCAGGCTTTCATCCGCTACCGCCAGCGCCTGACGACGGCGGTGGCGTTTCTGCGGCAGCGCCTGCCTTTCATTCCAGAAATTGTCATTCAGTTGGGCACCGGCCTCGGCGGTTTCGCCGACAGCATCGAGGCGGTTTCCAGCCTATCTTATGATGCTATTCCCGGCTGGCCGCGAGCCACGGTGGTCGGGCATCACGGCAACCTGATCCTGGCAAAAATACATGGTAGAAATGTCGCCATCTTGCAGGGGCGTTTTCATTACTACGAGGGTTACGCGGCGCGCGTGGTGGCGTTGCCGTTGCGGGTATTGTCGCTCTTGGGGGCAAAAACCTTCATCGTCACCAACGCCAGCGGCGGTCTGAACCCGGCGTTCGCGCCCGGCACTATCATGCTGGTGCGCGATCATTTGTATTTCCTGCCCGACAATCCGCTGCGCGGGCCGCACGCGCCGGAATGGGGGCTGCGCTTCCCCGACCTGTCCACGGTATACAGTCAGGAATTACGGCATATCGCCCAACGGGCGGCGGCTGCGGCCGGACTCGAGCCGCTACCGGAAGGCGTCTACGCCTGCGTCGCCGGGCCAAGCCTGGAGACGCCCGCCGAAACCCGCTGGCTGCGCGGCAGCGGCGCCGACGTTGTCGGCATGTCGTCGGTGCCGGAGACGCTCGTCGCCTGCCAGGCTGAGATGTTCGTCCTGGCCCTGTCGGTGGTCAGCAACGTCAACGATCCCGACAATTTCCAGCCGATCCTTATTGAAGATATTGTCGCTACCGGTGAAAAAGCGGGGGAAAAGCTGCGGCGCTTGATACTGGAGATTATAAGACGGTTACCGGAGGTAGCCTGATGCGGCGCGAGGACAGGCAAATCGGCGAGGTGACAGCTCTGGCCATTCTGGCCCAAGGCGAATACGGCGTGCTCAGCACGGTCTCGCCTGATGGCACGCCCTACGCTGTGCCGCTCAACTATTGCCTGATTGACAAAAAGATTTATTTCCACGCCGCCACCGTGGGGAAAAAGCTGGACAATATCGTCACCAATCCCCACGTTTCCTTCTGTGTGGTTGGGCACACGCAAATTCTGCCGGAGAAATTTGGCACGCGCTATGAAAGCTGCATCGTCGCCGGTTCGGCGGCGGAGGTCTTCAGCGAGGAAAAGCTTAAAGCGCTGAATGCCATCGTTGCCAAATACTCGCCGGATTTCATCGCCGAAGGCGCCGATTACATTGCAAACAAGCAGGCAGCGACGCGGGTTTTCGCCATCGCGATTGTCTCGGTCACTGGCAAAGCCAAGCGTTAGGGCACGATTATTGTCTTTTTCTCCTTTTGCAACGTTTATCCGTATTCCACCCCGCAGCGAGGGCACTTTTGAGCCAAGCGTAAAGAGGAAGCAAACATGTTCGTAAAAAAAGACGTGTACAAGATCGAAGCCACTAAAGACGCCTATGCCTATGCTGTGCGTAATAGCCACGGCATTACGCTGATCGACACCCATTATCCCGGCAAGGGCGAGGAGATCATGGCTGAATTGCGCCAGGCCGGACTCGACAAAATCGATCGCATTCTGTTGACTCACAACCATATCGACCACATTGGCAATGTCGCCTATATCCACGGTTTGACCGGTTGCGACATCTGGTTGTCGGCACAGGAAAAGGCGGCCATCACTGACCCGGCCCTGAGAAGCTGTTCGGACGAAGACAACCTGCTGGCCCAGGTTGCGCTCCCTTTGCAAGCGCTGCCAGGCGGCAGCATCGCTGGCATCGGTATCGTTCCGGCCTATGGCCACACCTGGGGTCACACCTGCTTCTTGTACGAGGGGGTGCTGTTCGCCGGTGATTTGATTGCCGCGGAGGGCGGCACATTGCAGGAGATTAACCCGATCTATACCAAAGACCTTGCACAGTCGCGGCTCGCCATCGAGGAGGTGTCGGACAACACTCCTTTCAACTTGGTCTGTCCGGCGCACGGCGAGCCGTTGGCTTGCAACGAACTCAAGCTGGACTGATTTCTCGTCAAAATTTGTGAGCAAGGATACGCCGAGCGCGCAAGCTTTGTGCATCCTTGATGATTGGTTTCATTCACAAAAAAGATGGAGGGATGAGCGGACAGTATGGTACTTTTCCGGGCGAATGGATCTTAGAAATCTGGTTTCAAAAATATACTTCCCCATGACGCGGGGGAAAAATTTCACCTGGAGGAGTCCATGAAACAATTTTTTTCGTTGGTCGAGCAGATTGTCAGCCGGGTTGACGCCAGCCTGCGCGAGTATGATTTCAGCGTCGATGCCTATATCAACGCTGTCACCGATCCCCGCAAAATGCTGGAATACTACGCCACCTACGCCATCACCGCCAAGCATCCGCTGTCCCTGCATTTCAAAGGATCGAACATCGCCGGCAGCTATTTTCTTGGTAAATGCTATGTCCACGATTCGGTGGTCTATAAAAGCGATCTGCGCGGTGATGAACTGAAACGTAAGGGCGATTTGGCGATAGGCGAAAAAAAGCTGCCATTGACCAAAGACGAGTTCATTTTGATTCGCAATAGCTTTCTTTTCCGCACTCTGATCCATAGCCGCTCGCCCAACATCGAAACGCCGGAAGTGATGCTCGTGCGCAATTCCGTGGCCGCCCATTACTCGAACATCCACGGCTCAACGCTCGAAGGCTGCTATCTCGGCATTTTCGCCACCGTCGATCAGATGTCGCTGCACTCCTGCGTTGTCGGTGATTTTTCCTATCTCCAGGTTGGTGAAATTTTTCATCAGGTTGTCAAGCCGGGCACGGTGTGGATCGAAAAGAACGAATTCTCCTTTCGTTACGTCCTGCCGCCGGAGATTCTTCGCCGCTATGTGACGCTCGATGAGAATCACCGGCCTTGCGGCATCCTGTTTGATTTCATGGACAGTAAAAAGCATGATTTTGATCGGATTTATGACAGCAGCAAAATCGGCAAGCTACAGATTCCGGCTACCTCGGCGGTCAACCGCTTCGCCCTGATCAAAGGCAAGACGAGAATTGGCGAAAACGTCCTCGTCAGCCAGCGCGCCTATCTCGACAACGCCGAAATGGGACTGGGCGCGAACGCCCAGGAAAACACCTTCATCGTCCATTCCAAATTGTCCGGTTACGACATCACCGCCCACGGCGCCAAAATTATCCACAGCCAATTGGGAGAAAACGTCTTCGTCGCCTTTAACAGTTTTCTCAACGGCAAGCCGGAAGCGCCGATCACCATTGGCGACGGCTGCATCATCATGGCGCACACCATCATTGACAGCGAGGAAGCCATCACCATCCCGGAAGATTATCTGGTCTGGGGCTTCATCGGTTCGCGGCAGGATCTCGCCACCAACTCTGTTGCCATCGACGTGTTGAGCGAAGCGCGGGAGCTTGTCATCGGCGGTATGACCTTTTCCGGAGATGGCCGGCTGTTCGTCGAGGGTCTCCGCGCCACCATCCAACACATTCTCGAGGATAACGGCGCTTTTTACGGCAAGGGCAAAAATCGTGGGCACGCCCAAAACCACCAAAACACTTCGATCAACACCATCCAGCCCTATCGCATCGGTCCCCGTCAGGGTTTGTACCCGACCATTTCGATCGAGCCGTAGTGATTGGACCGACTGTCAGGCATGTTGCCGCTTTCCTGGGACGAATGCCAACGCCGGGGTTGGCGTTCTCTCGATGTGTTGCTGGTCAGCGGCGACGCTTATGTCGATCATCCGGCCTTTGGCGTTGCCATCATTGCCAGGGTTTTACAGGCCGAAGGGCTGAAGGTGGCGGTTCTCGCCCAGCCCCGCTACGACCGGCCCGACGATTTCAGCCAGTTTCCGGCGCCGGCGCTGTTCTGCGGCATCAGCGGCGGCAATCTCGATTCGATCGTCGCCAACTATTCCGGCAACGGCAAAGTGCGGGAGAAGGACGCCTATTCGCCGGGCGGCAGCCCATGGCGTGATGGTGGACACGACCGCAAAAACCGCTTTCGCCCTGACCGAGCTTGTTTGGTGTACAGCCATCTGGCACGGGCGGCCTTCCCGGCGACGCCGTTGGTCTTGGGTGGCATCGAGGCGTCGCTGCGGCGCTTCGTCCATTACGATTACCAGCAGCAGAAATTGCGGGCGTCGATCCTGACCGACGCCAAGGCCGACCTGCTGGTCTATGGCATGGGTGAGCGGGCGGCGCGGGAGATTGTCCGCCGTTTGCGAACCGGTGAAAGTCTTTCCGGCATCCCAGGCACCTGCGAGCGTTTGACGGAAAAGGAGCGGTCCGCCGCCGGTGAGGCGGGTGGCCTGGAATTGGCTTCCTACGACGATATTCTGGCCAAGCCCAAACGTTTTCTCGATACTGAGCTGACCATCGACCGGTTGGCCCGGCAAAACGACCAGCGACCGCTCTGGCAGCGGCAGGGGAGCCACTGGCTTATTCAGCATCCGCCCGCCGCGCCGTTCGACGCCAGCGAACTCGACGCCATTTATGCCCTGCCTTTCACGCGCCGGGCGCATCCGGCGGCGGGCGACATTCCGGCGGTCAGGATGATCGCCCATTCCGTGACCATCGTCCGTGGTTGCTCCGGCGGCTGCTCGTTTTGTGCCATCACCCGGCATCAGGGCGCCGTTATCCAGAGCCGCAGCCGAGCCTCGATTGTCACCGAATGCGAAAAAATTGCCAGCCAGGATGATTTTACCGGCGTGATCAGCGACTTGGGCGGGCCGACCGCCAACCTCTACGGCACCACCTGCGCAATAGACGGCTGCCGCCGTCGCGATTGCCTGTACCCAAAAGTCTGCAAAAACCTGCGAAGCGACGAACAGGAATTTCTCGAACTGTTGCGGCAAGCGAGCGCGGTGAAAGGCGTGCGCCACGTCTTCATTTCGTCTGGCCTGCGTATGGAGCTGTTGCGGCAAACGCCGCGTTTGCTGAAAGAAATTCTCGATAAGCACTGCCCTGGCGTGCTGAAGATCGCCCCGGAGCACACCAGCGACAACGTCCTGCGACTAATGCGCAAGGAGAAACACCAGGAATTGCGGCAACTGTTGGCGCTGTGTCAGGCCATTGGCCGGGAATTGGGCAAGCCAGTACGGCTCAGCCCCTATTTGCTCAGCGCCCACCCCGGCGCGACTATGGAAGATGCCAGGAAGCTGGCCAGCGATATGAAGGCCTTGGGTTTGACGGTGGCCGCCTTTCAGGATTTTACGCCGACGCCCGGCACTATCGCTACCGCCATGTATGTGACGGGTATCGACCGCGACAGCGGCCAGCCGATTGCCGTGGCGCGCCAAGCGTCGGAAAGGATGCGGCAGCGGAAAATGCTCGCGAGACTGCTGCCGAAGAAAGGACGGTGAAAGAAACTTACAAATCCTTGCCTTTGTCGGCGTAGCCGTAGTAGCTGCCGTAGTAGCCATAGGCGTCCAGTACCCGGCGCTGAAAGAAGTTGTCGCGCATGCCGTTGAAGACGACGCCGACGATCCGTTCCGGACCGAGGGCTTCCACCACTTCACGGATATGGTTGCGCGCCGACTTGCCGTAGCCGACCACCAGCACCACACCATCCACCTGTTTGGCCAGCACCACCGATTCGGAGGCGACCTGAAAGGGCGGGCTGTCGAAGATGATGAGCCGGTCTTCGTAACGGCTCGACAATTCATGGACGAGACCGCGCATCCTAGCCGAGGCAAGCAGCTCAGCGGGATTGTCCGGCGGCATACCGCTCGGCAGAATCGACAGCTTGCCGATCGAGGTTTTCATGAGCAGATCCTGCACCTGGCATTTTTCGTCGGCGAGATAATCGGCGAGGCCCCGATGCTGGCTGATGGAAATGCCGAACAGTTTGGCCAGCGACGGTCGCCGCAGGTCGCAATCGACGAGCAGGGCGTGCTGATCGACGCCTTGGGCGACGGAGACGCCGATATTGGCCGAGACAAAGCTTTTGCCTTCCGACGGCGCCGCCGACGTGACCATGATGGTGCGGAGACGCTCGCCACCGTCATCGGGATAAAGGATCTTCGAACGCAGCATACGAAACGATTCGGCGGCCTGCCAAGAGATGTTGTTGACCCGCTGGAAACGCTCGTCCCACTGTTCCTGCGGCACCTTGGAGCGCACCTTGCGGCTGACATGCCGTTTGCCGGGCCGCTCTTCCCGTCCCTCATCCCACTCGCCCGCGCCGGATTTTTCGAGAATATCGGAAAATTTTCCCATCACGCCTCCATATGCCTAGCGGAACAGAGCGAGGATAGAGTTGAACAGTCCGAACTGAAAGCCCAGCCATACCGCGAGAATTTCCACGACGACGACGGCGGCGACCAGTGGCCACAGCCATTTTTCCCAAAAACTCTTTTCCGGGATTGGTTCCAGGATGTTTTCATCGCCGGGAATATACATCTGTTTGATACATTCCTGGATGATGTTGTGATCGATCTGCTTGAGACCACGGGAATAGGCGGTCAGCATGGCGTTGTCGCACAGGACATTGATAACCCGCGGTACGCCGCCGGTGGCTCGGTGAATGTATTCGATGGCCTTGTCGGTGAACAGGTCTTCGAGAGTCTTATCGCGCCCGGCCACCATCAGACGATAGTTGATGTAAGCCTGGACATCGGCGCCATTTAAAGGTTCGAGATGAAAACGAATCCCGACGCGCTGGCGCACCGGGCGCAATTGCTCTTCGGCCAGCCGCCCCAAAAGTTCCGGCTGGCCAACCAGAAAAATGCTGAGAATGTTTTTCTGCTCGGCGGAAATGTTTTCGAGGAAACGGATTTCCTCGAACAGGTCATAGGGCAACGCATGCGCCTCGTCGATGATCAAAAGCACCTTGCGGCTCGTTACCAGGCACTTTTCCAGCAACTGCGACAGCATCAGCAGAAAGTGGCTTTTGTTGCCATCGTAGCGCAGGCCGAGTTTGGCGGCGAAGTAACGATAGAAATCGGATACTTCGAGAATGGGATTCGATAGCAGGCACAGGTAATGGCTATCCTTCAGCTCGGTGACCAGGGCATTGATCAGCGTCGTTTTGCCGGTGCCGACGCCGCCGGTCAAGAGGAGAAAGCCGGAATTGGAAACCACGCCGTATTTCAGGGCCGCCAGACCCTGCCGGTGGGTTTCGCTAAGAAAAAGCGCACGCGAATCCGATGTCAATTCAAACGGTTTGTTCCGCAGTGCAAAAAACTCCAGGTACATGTTTTTTACGCTCCAGGTAAAGCTTTAAATGACGATTTTTCCCATTGACCAGGCCCAAGCGAAATATCCCATCACCAGCATGGCGGCAAACAAGAGACTCAGCGCCTTGACCAGAAAGAGAATGCGCATCTGTTTTTTCTCGCGCTCGGTCGGAATGTAGGCGACCACGCTCACCACCGGCAGCTTCAGGTAGCTCTCCAGGTCGGCGGGAATGCGGAACGACTGGTCGAAAAAGGCCGTAAGAACGACCACTCCGGCACCCAAAGCGGCAGCAAGGAAAATACTCGTGCCCATGATTTTTTTGAAATTGGGTTTGGAAGGCGTTTCCGGAAAACGGGCTGAATCCTCGATGCGGAACTGGCCGGACTGCTGGCGCCGCGCCTGATTCAGAGCCGACTGAGCCTGAAGATTTTTTTCGACCAGTTTGTCGTACTGCTTTTTCAGAACATCGTAGTCACGGGTCAGGGACGACCATTCTGCTTCGCGGATCGGCGCGGCCTCCACCCACTTCTGCAGCAGCTGTATCTGTTTGGCGATGTCTTCGTTTTCCTTGGTCATCGTCGCAATCTGCATATCATACCCTCTGATCTGCGCCTCATACTGCATGACCGTGCGCTCGGCAGCGGCCTCCCTCGCCGTGACCGGCTTGGCCGCCGAAGCCGGATGTCCAGCGGTGGTGCCGCTTGCGGGCGCGGGAGGCGGCTCGGCTTCCATTTTTTTGATCTGGGCGACGAGCCGTTTCACTTCCGGGTGATTTTCCGTGTACTTGCGCCGCAGATCCTCTAACTGATTGCGCGCCCGCGTCAGCGGGTCAATCTCGATGGTGGCGGCTGGCCCCTGTGGGCCGGGCAAGACGGAATCGGTGGCAGACGGTGTCCGCCGCAGCGCGTTCGCCTGTTCCTGCCACAGCGCCTTGGTCTGCTGCGCGGTCAGGATGGCGTCTTGGTTTTTGCGGTATTGCTCTTGCAGGGACACCAGGCGCTGGACGTTGCCGGGACGCTGATCGGGCATTTCGTCGAAATGCGCCTGTTTGTAGTCGCGCATGGCCTGATCTTTCTGATCCATGACCGATTTCGCCGCCGTCACCTCGCCTTCGGTATAGGTGGCGATCCGTACCGTCTCTTCGATCGAACCGGCGTTGCTGATTTCGATGAAACGCCCGGCCAGCTCGTTGGCCACTTTCATCACCTTGGTCTGATCGCCGCCCTCGTAGGTGATTTGAAAGGCGTTGCCGCTATCCGCCGGCTGAATGATGATGTTTTGGCGCATGATATCGACGACGTCTTGCATCGGCAGCCGCGCCCGCGCCTCGGCGTAGAGATCGAATTTTTTGATCAGCTCTTCCAGATTGCCGACGCTGACCAAGACCTGCGAAGTGGTGCCGACGGTTTCGCGCAGGGCGCTGACCTGCGCCTCCGGCGCCATCGGGTTGGTGTTGACCCGGCTCGGTTTATAGGTCAACAACGCCGTCGCCTGGTATACTTTCGGCTTCTGCAGATAGACCGTCAGGCCAATCGGCAGGCCGAGCAAAAGCAGCCAGACCAGCAGGTACTTTTTGCGGTAGAACAGATCAATGTATTTACGCAGCGCGATATTGGTTGTTTGTTCCATGGAAAGTTCAGTTTCACCCGGTTTATGATGCGGCTCGTCCAAAAATTTCGCCCGAACGGACGCTTGGTACAGAATATCGCAACGAGTGGTGCCTTGGAAAGGAATTGTTGAGTAATTACAATTCACCGGGGGCGAAGGTCACAGCCTCGGCCAGCGTATTTTTGCCCAAGAGCAGCATGATCAGGCGGTCCAGCCCCAGGGCGATGCCACAGGCTTTGCCTATCTTGGCCAAGTCAGCGAGAAAACGTTCGGGCATTTGCGGGCGGGGTTGGCCCAAACGCTCGATGGCCACGATCTCCTCATCGAAACGGCGCCGCTGCTCGCTGGCGTCGGTCAACTCGGAAAAGCCGTTGGCCAGTTCGATACCGCGATAGTAAAGCTCGAAACGCTCGGCAATCTTTTCGTCCTCCGGCGAAAGCCTGGCTAGCGAAGCTAGCCGCGCTGGATAATCCACGAGAAAGGTGGGGCGCGCAAAACCCAGCCGGGGTTCGATATGGGTCACCAGCATTTCGTCGAACTGGCCGCTCGCCACCGCCGCCTCGGCATCCAGCGGCGCGTAACGGGCGAAGGCTTCGGCGACGGTCAGCCGTTCGCCGCCGGCCCGGAAATCCTCGCGGATATTTTCCGGCCAGGTAAAAACCACTTGCGGCGGCAGAAATCGCTCGATATTCGCGGCAAGGAAGGCCAAAAGCGCGTCGCAGTCAGCCATCAGTTGCCGGTAATCGGCGTCCAGGCGATACCATTCCAGCATCATGAATTCCTCATGATGCAGACGGCCTTTTTCTCCTTTGCGAAAACAGTGGCAGATCTGGAAGATTTTCGCGCAGCCCAGCGCCAGCAGCCGCTTCATGCACGATTCCGGCGAGGTTTGCAGGAAAAAACTTTCGCTGGCGAGTGGCTCGATGAAGCGCTCCGGCAGAATCTGTGGCAGACGCAGCGGCGTATCGACTTCCAAAAATCCCTCGGCGGCGAAAAAGGCGCGCAGGCAGGAACAGCACGCCGCCCGCAACCGCAGGCCGCCCACGCCAAGCATAGATTATTTCACCCTGGTGACATAGGCGCCAGTGCGGGTATCGATCTGAATTTTTTCACCTTCCTCGATGAAAGGCGGCACCTGCAATTGGTAACCGGTCTCGACCGTCACCGGTTTGGTGTCGTTGCCGGTGGTGTCGCCTTTAGCCCAGGGATCGGCCTGGGTGACAACCAGATTGACGAAGGTCGGCACCGTAACGTCGATTGGGCGGCCATCGAAGAAGAGTCCCTCCACTTCCATATTGTCAATCAGATAGTGGACATTGTCGCCCAAGTGTTCGGCGGTCAGGGCCACTTGCTCGTACGTGGTGGTATCCATGAAGTGATACTCGTCGCCCTGATGGTAGAGGTACTGCATTGTCTTTTCCTCAAGCTCGGCCTTCTCGAATTTATCGACCGAACGGTAGGTTTTGACCAGTTGGTTGCCGCTGATCATGTTGCGCATTTTGCAACGATAAAGCGACTGACCCTTGCCGGGCTTGGAAAACTCAAATTCGATAACGATATAAGGGCTGCCGTCAATCAGCAGTTTCAGGCCCTTGCGTAAATCCGAAGCAGTGTACATACCATTCTCCGTGGCGTTGTTCTCAGATGACCTGCGCCGCCGCCGCTGCGTCACAGGAGTCTTTCCGGGTGAGCCACGCAATATACCTGAAAAATATGCCGTCCGGCAAGCCGGTTTCATCGGCGCACGGCGAGCTTAGGGAAGAAAAAGATTCGTAAATGTGTTAGGATTGGCGATTGATGATGGCGCCGGATCCACTCCGCTCTCGCGGCGCGTAACCACGCAACGCCTCCCGTCCGGCGCGCATGGCGGCAAGATCATGGGCCAGAAGCGATTTGACGCTTTCAGCCTGGGCGATCACTTCTTGGTGCAGGGACAACACTTCGGCCATCACCTGGCGGCGCTCGGCTAAGAGGCGGTCCAAGTCCGCGACGGTTTGCGCTGGCGGCGAGGCCATGAGCGCGGCGTCGGCTTGTTGAATCGCCTGCCGCAGGTGCCCCAGACGCTCGTCCATGGCCAGGATGTGGCCACTTTCGGCAGCGCCGATTTCCGGCAGTATCCGCCGCAGTGCGTCCCGTAGTTCCCGGTACAGGATCAGGGACTGGGTGGCCAAATCAAGCGGATCGGCGTGTGGCGTGATGGCGCGTATCATCAGGCCGCGGCGACCGACAGCGGAGCATATTCATGCTGCGGTGGGACGGCGGCATGGGTGGCGCTGTGGTTGATTTCAATCGCCTCGCTCCAAGTTGTCCGCAGGCCGGTGAGCAGATTTTCCACGACGTGCAGCTTGTCCACGTCGCGGCGCAGGTTGGCCAGCGTCAGCTCCCGCACCATGAAATTGTAGAGCGCATCGAGATTGTCGGCGATGGCGCCGCCGATTTCATGATTCAGCGTATTGGAAAACTCGGTAATGATGGCCATGGCGCGGCGGATACCGTGCGTCATCATTTCCAGGTTGTTTTCCTCGACGCCATGAATCGCCTGGCGGGTGAAGCGGATCGCCCCATCATACAGCATGATCAAAAGTTGTTCAGGCGAAGCGGAAAAAATCTGGTTGCGCAGGTACTGGCTATGTTCGGTCATCCTTTCACCTCTTGCCTCATCATGATAAGACCGCCCAATTTTTCATAAAAGGGCGCAAAAAAACCGGGGCGGTAAACATGCGGTGTGCAAATCGCCCCGGTCGTCACAGTTGCCGCGCTTCGAGGCGGGGAGGCGGTTGGGGCATCCCCGCCCCGAAGCGCGAGTAAGGGTTTAGGCTCGGCCTATTTGAGGAGCGACAGCGCCAGTTGCGGCGTCTGGTTGGCCTGGGCCAGGATCGAGACACCAGCCTGCTGCAAGATGTTCTGCTTGGTCATTTCCGAAGTCTCCTGGGCAATGTCGGC
>Ga0209629_10003055_pt1 | contig 11763 bp, 8 predicted proteins | sample TergutCu122P5_FD_187286 | JGI IMG/M metagenome (GOLD analysis project Ga0209629, IMG submission 187286) | Cubitermes ugandensis P5 segment gut microbial communities from Kakamega Forest, Kenya - Cu122 P5 (SPAdes) (version 2) | ecosystem: Host-associated > Arthropoda: Insects > Digestive system >...
CTTGTGACTACTTTCCTCACGTGCCAAACTACCAGGATTTCCAAATTATAAGATGTTGGATTAACAGAATTTTGCCAAATATGGTTTCCATAAAAATCAATATAATAATATCAACAATTATTTCTTACACAAATTTAGTCTAGTTTTACTTCAGACAAAATCAATTTTACCCCTTAAAATCACACATTTTCACTCCTAACTATATTTTACAGTCCAAAGGTATACAAATTCAGAGATGGGATTTATGTAAGTAAAAACTGTAAGCAATTAATGTCTATACATATACACTATTCACAATCTGTCCGAAGGTTTTCGGAAATGAAAAACATATGTCTGCCGCCTATCAGACAATTTAACAATGTATGAATATTTACTTTAGGTAATTAAAAACGGTCATCTGTGGTTTTGAAACATATACCTGCGTTTAAAGAATTGGCTCTCATGGCATTCGAAGTAAGGCTTATAAGTCATACATAGAACGAGTATATAATGTTATAGCAACAGGAACAGACCTGAGACATGAGATTCTCAAAAACACTGAATATTAGTATCACCTCTCCTGGAATTTTATACTGTGTAATTTCATAGATAGGTAGAAGACAACATACCATCACATTCCAAAAGACTGTAACCTTAATAAACATGTTGGACGCAAGCACTGATACAAGTACTCATTTCCTTAATACAGTATTGGTGAAAAAATGCCACCTTGTGTCATGAAAAAGGTATTCTGTAAGTCATGATTCTGATACATTTTAAAATGGCTTTGTAAAAGCTGCAAATTATAACACACAGAAGGCTGATATTTAGTATGTACAAGCTTGACAGTGTGTAGTGCACTGCCAAGAAGTACAGGGTGTTTAACTAAAGCAGTAACCTTAGATGTTATTCGAAATGGACCGTTAGGGAGTTAGAGAATGCGTGTGCGCTGTGGAACTGTTTATTTGGACAGGGTCCATTATAGAGTCTCAGCACAGATTTCACTGTGAAATGAGTCAACAGGAAGCCCCAGCTCCAAATGCCACCCTGTTGATGGGTAAGGCAGTTGTGTGAAGAAGGCTCTGTCATGTGGAGTAAGCTACCTGGTCGACCATCCTCAGTTCGCACACCTGAGAACATTAATGTTCTTCAATGAGGAAGGAGATGTGCAAGCCATCACAGTCACATCGCAACTTTACACAGAGATTGTCAACGAATTTCTAGCCACAAAGCTTCCACCAAACCATAACTTGTGGCTTCAACAAGATGCTGCTATGCCCCACACAGTAATGATTAGCATGGCTGTACTTTGCCATTTGTTTCTGCAGCAAGTCCTTTCTCATTCAGTGATGTGTTATTGCCCCTCGTTCACTGGACCTAACAGCACCTGACTTTTTTCTGTGGGGGTATTTGAAAAGTAAAATGTACAGTAGATGACCTGTAAACTTAAATGTACTCAAACAAGCAATACAAGATGATATCATCAACATTTCAGAATGAACATTTTCAGAAATGTGCAGCTTCTTATTTTGTGTGCACCTGTGCATTCAGCAGGGTGGTGGCCACCTAAAAGACATTGTACACAAAAAGGTAACAATGTAAAAATAATTTAAGCACAACAGTAAATTGTGACATGCTAAAATTGTCATTAATTACTTGCAGTAAAATGTTACTCATATTTATAATCAGTTCAGTTCACTATTTCTGCTGGACCCTCTACATAAGCTTGTGAGTGTGTGCACTGCTGACAGGTCTACAAGCTTGAGAACGGGTGCAATGCCAAAAGGTATGCAAGCTTGGGAGTGTGTGCACAGCTGACAGTTACACCATACTTCACCTGGAACATCTTCACCATTGAAGCGCAAATCCACCGTATGTGCAATGGCTTCCCTTGGGGTGAATGAGATTGCATATGTGTGTGGGCCTTGAGCCTGGGCTGATGTAGGCACTCGTCCACCGTTAACTGTCACTTCTAGATTACCTGGGCCTGCCTGACTGGTTTCAACTGATGGAAATAACTCTCATATAGATAAAATTACTAATAACAAATACAGCAATATTTCTATTCAAAACTGAGTTTTATAAATAATAAAATTCAAGTAAATATTACACAGACAAGTGCATGTGTTTAAATTACTTGTTCCTGAGTCATAATTTAAAAATGAATTTTTGAAGTGTATGAACTTAAAAAATATCAACCAGCCTCAGTAATATATGAATTAATATTGTAAGTTAATTAAACTTCCCAGATACCAGATATAAAACTGCTTTACATTAAGCAATTTCAGTACACCTAGATGCTCTAAGGTGCTTTAATTTCATAAGGGATGTGTAACCTCAGTAAAACTTCAAATGACTACAATTACGCACATTTACATTTCATTTGTTTTTTAAGAAAATAGTAAAACATTAAATGCTCATCTATGGTTACAAAGAAACTGTAATACTTTAAAGATGTAATAAACTGCCTACCAAATGATTCATTTATGCTTACCAAGGAATGTAACTGGTTTGGCCACAATGCCTTCAGTAACATTCTTGACTTTGATTGCTTTCACATCATACACCTTACAGGAGAAGGGTGACCCAGCTATGGCAACCTTGCGGTAAGCCACTGCGATGCGGTGTTCGCCAGCAACCCGAGGTGAAAACTCTACTTGGAATGTCTGCGAGCCTGTATCTTTAACTTGGGCAGGAACTGACTGTCCATTTGGGCCTGTGAGTGTCAATCGTAACACAGGGTAACAGTGGCAGTAGTTGCTGCTGGAGTGGTCATTTTACAGTGGTAGCTGCAGTGTCTTTCTATTTTTGGTTACTTTATGAATATCTCCTGTGAGTCTCATCATAATATAAACTTGTTTGTTAGTGGTGTATGTAAGGTAACATTATTTATAGGTTACTTTCATGAATTCTTTTCCCATGCCCTCAATTTAAAACAAAGGTTGAAAAGTAAACTACAAAACTGGAACCCACTATTTTTAAATGCGCTCCTTGCAATTTATATACTTCACTAGTCTCAGTGTTTATTGCTCATACAAATCTCTTAGAAGAAAAATTAAAATCTCTTTCTTCTTCTTATTATTAAAAACATAGTCTTGTTGAGAAAAACTACATCAAGGGTAGCTCCCTGAATTAGGTTAAACTCTTATACTGTATAAATATCCTTCATTTACCGTACATTTGAAGTATCTTATCTACAGTCATATAATCTAATATTTAAATATTCAGTTAAAAATCTATGTGAGCAAATACTAATTCATCTTAACTGGCAGTAAAGTTTACTTCAATTATTAGCATCAGTTACTGCTTATTTCCTTCTAGTAATTTATCACACCAAGTCATAAACTTCTTTCCCACATAACTAATTGAAAATCAAATATCACTAAGTTATTAAAACAAGTTTGTTATGTTAGGCTGCAGACACCATCTATTGTTACAAAGTTATTCACACAACATACAGTTAGAAACGATTTTTCATTCAATTTTGTTAAATATTCACTGCCTACAATGAGACTTTAAAATCTCCAATGAATATTTTATGTGCCACACTAAAATTGCACAATGAGCTACTTCTGGGAAACAAAGTTCTCCATAAGTTTCATGTAAAGAACACTTCCAACAACAAATTTCATAAAACGTCTTTTGAGAGACAAAATGAAGGACAGGTGGGAGTCAAACATGACACTTCCACCAGTTGTTCATTTTATGTACTCTGAGCAAGGAACGCATCAAAAATAATAATTTATCTGCAGTTTCTTTTATATAGGCTCCTAAGTTCAACAGTTTCTCAGTCAGAGCTTCTTCTTACACATGCACAAAACCACTGGAAATCTTGCAGTGTTAAAAAAGTTATTCATGTTGTCATCTCATCACAACATTTTCAATTTCCAGTTCAAATGAGAGAAAAATGCCAAATAACGTTTATGCAGCATGCTGCAATAAGGCACAGAAAAAAAATACATAAAAGATATCTATAATTCTTTAGCATAAGCTAGCACTAGCATGTACACTGCTCTTTGTCAACACCATTAAGTACTTGCTATGAGAAGTCTGTTTCCAAAAATAAACAGAGGTTAGACACTTGTTTTTCACAACTAACAGCAGAATGCAGTACCATCAAACACCTCATGCTAGGCTTAATGTACTAAAACTGGCTACACAGGTAACAGATTGACTGCCTGCTGACAGTTATATATGAATTAATATTAATCTATCTTCAACAAAACTTGATCTTAATAGTTACCTTTGAACACAAACTTCTCAAAATGTATTTATTAGTCAGTAACTCAAACAAACATGCTAAGCTCCTTAAAAAATTAGAAAATCCATTCCTTAGAGCTATGCTTGTACATAATATACTTCAGAAACGTAACAATGAAAGTTTGATTGATTTTAATTTCCTTTAGACAGCAAAAACATTAAATAAATACAATGATTTAAGAAACATTTTCTGTAAAGAATATGTAACTGAAAATATTTCCAGAAAATGTTAGGAATATTTGTTTTAAAGATTTTCATTCCACTACATACAGGCACAAAAATCTACAAAATCCCTTCTCAACCTATTACTATGCTGATGGTAATTCAGAGAGTTCTTCATGAAGCTGAATCAATATTGTGTTATCTTCACAAGTTCTAGGATCAAGTTCTAATAAAAATGTGCCTTCAGCATCAACAGGACACAGTCATATCATCATGATGTCATATCATCTAGAAAATGGGCAATTAAAAGGTCTTATTCTTTAATTTTACCCAACACATTTTTCTATTCCATAAATTCTATGCCTTCCTAGGGCTTGCCCTTGCCAAAACAGTTTGTTGTCATTCAAATTCTTTAAACCACAGTCAAATTAATATCAGATATATGTTATTTTCTTATAGAGAATAATAAATAACTGTGTGGTTGTAATCTACTACATCAATGAAGTAATGACATTACAACACATTGGTCCTCCCACCAGAAACATGTATTTACTTTTTTAAGTAGACATGTAACTTGATCAAAAGGCCAACAAGGATTGTGGAAGACACATTACTACAAGGTACAAGAACATTTTCAAAGCAATGTAATAAAATTTGGTTTACATTCACAAACTTAAATGGTAATGTCATTAATAAAATATAACACTATGTTCAACTGTTACATTACTACCTTGTACTATCTTAAATCAATAAAATAGTGCCTTGACAAATAATATGCCTTGTAATGCTGTCTTCCTCTGATCCAAAACTACAAGTTGCATTAAATATGAGGCACATTTTGGAGCCATAATATTTGGTCCTATTATGAAGTACCTGACATAAATATGTCTGATGTATAGACTGATAATTATTCACAATACTAATTTTATACAACAAAAACTTTTTTTTGTAGCCAACAATGCTAGTATGTATTTACAGTTTATTTAATCCTGTTGTCACTAGCTCCAACTACAGTGTCAACGTGTCAACAGGAAGGCTTGTAACAGTAATTAATAATGACGTGAAGAGTAGCAGAAAGGATATACACATGATGCTATGAGTATGTCCATCTTTCAGAAATAATTTTTATCACTGATCAGAACTGCCCTTCTAACTACTTCCAATTTTTACAAATCTCCAATTAAAAAACACCTCCATAAATATATAACTACAAAATAACTAAGGAATGTGCTGTTTTATGAAACAGTATTAAGAACTATGATAAAAAGAAGTAAATATTAATAAGCACACAAAATGAAGGCTGTAAACAGAAACCACAATGTGTGATCACCATCATTCCATCCCAGTCAATTCAGCATCAGAAGCAGAACATACAAAGCTTACAATTTATTTTAAAGTGTTCATATGGATAAAAAAAGCAGAAGGCAAACCTTTAGTAGTTAAGAAACAAAGTTAACATATGAACACTGATGATGAGCAGAGGTCAGTACAAAGAATTTATAATATTGTTAAGGGTATGAACTCACAAAGATGTAAGTTACTGCTAAAGCTTATGCACTGTTCTCAGACCAATTACATAACATATTCATGTTAACATACGATACAGAAAGATTATTAATGCATCACTGAATAATGGAATGAAATGACTCTAAATATAACAGTTAAATTACATCTAAAGTTGACAAAATTAAAAAGAAAAAGACACAGAATAGTGCACTTTTGACACCCATATGAAGAAAATAAACCCATAGAAAATAGAAAACTTACACCGAAAGGAACCCTTAAGGATGGCAGAAGCATAAAATTTGAAGCTTGTTGGAAGTGGTTTGCAATAGCTCCATCACCCAAACCAAATGTCACGTAAATAGTTTTGTCATATATACTGTCATCATTGTTAATTTATGTTCTACACAACTCTGTCTGTCTATTCAGAGTCCTGTCAAAAAGTACTTCATACTTCCCAGCCCATCAGTTAGAATAACTTTACTGGGTGGGGCTCTGAAGAATTCAACACACCCTGTTATTGCAAGTAAGCATCGAGCATTCCAGGTAATTACATTAACATAATACACCAACATATTTCTATTTACCAAAACCAGTCCAAAATTACAGAAAGTCTGGAATGCTCTGCATGTTAGATGTTAATAAGCAACCAAAACCAAGCTTCTAAAAATAATTCCTTGTCTCTCCAATACGACTAGTACAGTTTAGTAAAACTGTTAAATGGTTATGCCTACAACAAAATTATTCCATACATCAGCTTGCTTTCACACTGTCCTGTTTCATGTATACAAGTACAGAAAACTTTCTGTCAGTCTGTCTAGAAGTTTCTGTAAATGTAAAGTGTAAACATAACATCAATAAAGTCAGTATTTTCAGTAATGTCTAAGTCCGTAAGGAGTCGAACCTGCAACAAGAGAACATAAACCTTCTTAGGCTAAAGTCATTTAAAATATTGCATACCTTGAATTATCCTTTAATAATTTTACATTAAAGCTGAAATGTAACCTTTGCCTACCACAACATAAATGGGACAATTAAACCAGTTTATTATAATCTGGAGCTCTTGTAATACCAATCATGTGCACTGGAATGGAATGTACAGTCGTACATTTAGTGGGTCCAAACAACTACACACTTTAATATTAACATATAAGCTTTCAAGGTATGACATATTTCAAATGAAGAATATGCACTGTGCAATAAAATGAAAATAATTTCATAAAAGAATATGCACTGAAGAAGACATTTATCTCAATAACAGCTAATGTAAAATCACAGGATAAAATGAAAACATTAACAATGATGTCAGTCATGCATGTGCTCTTTATAAGAGATAGATGCAAGACAGAATGCAGAAGAGAAACAGCAGTATTAATTTCTTTTTTCACTTTTCAGTCTGAGACAAAAGGAAAAATAATGGCGAATGATGGCTGAACTCTATATTGTAAAAACATATTCACAATGATATGATGTCTGCAGAATTCATTAATTACAACTTTATCATTGTATAACTACCATAAATTGGTTGTTGAGCTAAAAATAAACAGATTTAACAAAACTAAAAAAAACCACAATATGTTACAAAAACTAATGTGTATATAAATAACTGGCAGCATTGTTTAGACATACTAAGACATGGTATAAAAGTTCAGAAACAAGTTACTGTTGTATATAATTTACACTATTCAAAGCCCCATGAACAATTCCCAATATGTGACACATTTCTCAGTCTTCCAGTATGTTCAGAAACTCGCTGTTTGTACAGGAGTACTGCAAAAGCCTTCACAGTTCAATACATTGGAAAACATCACAACTGAGCCAATGTTCATAACCATGATCCATGAAAGGTAAAAAGGTATACATGCGTACACCATGAAGGCATATGGGGGAGTGGAGGTATAACTTCTATTATTTATTCCTTGCTGATAAAAATTCAGTACTTATAACAATTTAAATATTTCATGGTACAATTTTAGAGGAATTGCACTATGCAAAGAACATACTAATGTAATTGTGTACGTACTGCAGAATGGACACTGGGAACACCACAAACATGAATACATGTTACAGAACAGATAAAGGAGTCCGTGTATTATGTTAATGTTACAAAAGACGTAACTAAGACTGAAAGAGCCCTGCATAGAATCACTCTCCTCTAATTATCATCTTCTGAGTGATTGTATCATAGTTTAGTAGACAGGAAGCAATGTTTTCAGACACCATGCAGATGTAAGCAGCATGTGTTCAAAATGTTGGTACTGTACCTACCTACCTGCCTGCCTGCTCGCCCGCCTGCCTACCTGCCCGGCTGCCCGCCCACCCACTCACCCGCCTACCTGCCAGACCTTGCAGTCATGTCTCTTATGACCACAATATGAAGACCTTCACCAACATGAAGACCTTAAACTTTACCCTTAGACATTTTCTTTTAATCACTCAACAAGGAACATAAAGCCATTCTTTGATACAGGTATTTGACAACAGATATATAATAACTGGTCAATAAGCAATAAAGTGTCAAATTTCTATCTTGCAAAGTAATATTTGTACACTCATTCTTTTAGCGAGATAGTATTACATAATTTATATTTACATAAGAACCCAACACAATTTAGTTGGCAGAGACCGTAAAAAAAAGGTATAAGTGAAAACAATAATACACAGAAGCTATCACTGTATGAAGATGTAAGTGGAAAACTGATATAAAAACAAGAGAGGAAATGTATGTATGAACATAACACTGAAGTGCATTCACATAACCAATGGTGCTGTGGAAAATCAATAAACATTACTTATTCTATGCATTTGTCTGTAGCCTTAGTCACCCAGCATGCAATGCGCATGCGTTGTATTATATTGTCATCTATGGTCTGTCTTGCTCTACCATATTTTCCACATCATCATATAAATGGTTCAATTTTTGCAAAAAAGAGTTACTGAACAGAAAATGTATGTTTTGATTCTCTCTACAACTTTTATCTAAACTATTTCTCATTATAAGGAGAACTGAATGATATAGTGTCATAAATGTACATAGGTCTTCATGTAGAGTGCCTGTTACTTCTGTCAGATTTTAATGAAACTTGAATTTTCTTGAGAGATTTTCAAATAATATCAAGTTTCATGAACCTCCATGTAGTGGGAGCTGAGTTGTTCCACATGGACGAGGGATGGACAGGCAGACAGACAAACAAGATGAAACTAACAGCCCCATTTCGCAATTTTACAAACACACCTCAAAAAACCTAAGATGATGAGTATCTACAACAGTAAGTGTTTCTAATTATAGAACAGGCCAGATATAACAAACAAAAATGTCAGTTAATCTAAAGCTCTAAGATAAAGTATAAATATTACATATATTAATTCTTCATGTCTCTTTTTCTAATCCATAAGTCATAGTAAATGCATTTCGTACACGGACTATTTGGGACAGTTGGTTTACCTAAAGTGTGCATTTTCATGAGCATTAAAGATTCAGAACAAGGATGTGCAACGTTAAAGTTCCTTAAAAGTCCTGTAGTTTCTCCAAAGCCAAAATCCAGGGTCAGAATTTAAAACAGTAATAATGCAGACCATGAAGAAATATGTGTACAACTTAAAACTGCCATATGAAGACTAATTTTTAATACTGAAACTCAACTGTATTCCAAATGTCCTCCAAATTCAAAGATTTTTTCAAAAATATTAACTGTGACTTTGCATCTCCATAAAATTGACATCCACTTACAACAGACATAAATCTACTTTTCACAAGGCCAAATGATGATAATAATATGCCACTCTACAAAGACACAATTATTTGTTTTTTCTATTTCCCTAAATATGTACGATATTAAGAACCTTTCAAATAAAATGACAACTATTAATTACCACAAATTTAAAAGGACAACTATAGCAGGAGAGCAAAACATGTTGTAAAGTCAAGCTATTCATTACCTCACTATCTCTTTCACTGATACTTCAAAGTACAGCTGTGACTAAAACACAAAATAACACAAAATACAGCTGTTCACATTATAGCCTCCATTTTTGAAATCTTGCATAAAATAATTTTAAAACTCACACTGTCGAAACTTCACTGTAGGGGGTTATTATACAACTATGTCAAAACAACATTTGGTTAAATCCAGTGTTCAAAAGGTTTTGAAAGTAAAACAAAGATAACACACACACACCAAAATGTATAGCTTGAAAAACCATTTAAAGTCAAATAGAGACAGTAAATGTAGATGTGTATCTAGTGGGAGAGATGTAATCCCAGTTTAGCAAAAATAAGAAACATTACTTACCCTCCACGTTGACTTCTATGTCTTCAACACTTCCTGCCACATTACTGACAGTGAAAAAGGATGTTTTGCCAACTGCTGCTGATGACAATGATGGTCCACTCACTAGGATTTGATGTGGCGAATCCCCTTGGACATGAGCCAGGAATGGAGAACCTGCATTCACAGATTGTATATGCTACTGAAATATTTCATACTAAACTCACCTACAGTAAGGGTTTTAAACTTTTCTTTGGTTGAGGAACTGGCACATGTTACCTGTCACTTCTCCATTACATTTCTGCACTTATACAGCCTCCAGTCAAGTAAGTGTCTATGTCAACTCACAGCAGTTCCAAAAATTTGGGGTTTTTACAACAGTGACTGTTAAGGATACTGTTTTCTGGGCTGTGAGATTATGTTACATTATACAAATTTGCTGATGTTCTGGAGCAACCTGCTGCCTACATTCTCAGGGTAGCAGAATCTACTTCTGTCTTCTAATATGAAAATAGGCCTTAAAAAATGAGGCATAAGGCTGCAGAATGGATTCATTTGGCAGGTTTTTGAGAACACAGTAATAAGCTTTGGATTCCCAGAACAGGATATTTACTGAACAGCTAAGTAACTACCAGCTGTTCAAAGAGCACCGCTCTTCACTGAATGACCACGCAGATAAAAGACACTATTTCCTACATCTTCACTAATTTTCATGAGAATAATCTTCAATCTAAAAATGTTTTAGTCTCTCCTGCTTCTTTATGAATTCTTCCTTACCTGGCACACTCTCTTTGTTGAAGTTTATGCTAATAACATGATCAGTGGGTTCAATAGGAATAAAACTAACAGCAAATCGGGCATTTCCCTGTGGATGTACTTGTGTAGGTATATTATGGCCTCGAGCACTAATAGTAATTTCTAGGTTGCCTTCACCAGCCTGGCTTGCATCAACTGAAAAACAAAAATGACACAGTTATATACACCACTGTATGGCATAATTAAACAACCAGTAAATTAATTTATGTAATACAGTGTGTGTGCTGCCAACTGCCGCCTCTTTATATCTGTAAGGATTCCAACACCCCACCCCCCAGTTCTTAAACAGACTCACACAGTTCTATAGATATATATTACACAAACATGTAGACTATTTCTCACCCATAAACTGCAGAGTTTTTCCAACTGATCCCTTTGGTAGTGGTCCTACAAACACTCGCTTAGCATCATATGCTTTAGCTATAAAAGGCGTCCCACTGACAGGATGCCCATTATACTCAACAGTAATGGAGTGTGCTCCAACATCTCGTGGTGTGAACTCAGCTGTAAATCCACTGTGGATGTTGCCTGTCACCTTCACTGGAACTTCTGTGTTAGGACCTGATATGGGGAAAATAATAATATAGGTCAATATATAGCCTGTTAGTTCACAGAACTGTCAATGGTATGCTGTCAACTTGAGGAGCGGTATATATCTTAATGTTATCCACAATTATACCACAATACATAAAGAGATGTGCTTCAAAATTAATAACTAATAAAAACTTAAATTAACATAAAATTTCCCTTCAGACCTTACAAAGGGAAATTTAAT
>Ga0209629_10003056_pt1 | contig 11763 bp, 3 predicted proteins | sample TergutCu122P5_FD_187286 | JGI IMG/M metagenome (GOLD analysis project Ga0209629, IMG submission 187286) | Cubitermes ugandensis P5 segment gut microbial communities from Kakamega Forest, Kenya - Cu122 P5 (SPAdes) (version 2) | ecosystem: Host-associated > Arthropoda: Insects > Digestive system >...
GGGGGGGGGGGGGCTGAAATGCAACACAAAATTACGAAAACATAACAATTTTTTTTGCGGCACTTTCTGTAGAATGTTTTTACAATATGGCTCTAATTAAATGATGTTAGATTTTTAAATTAATTTGATGCAAAACATTTACAGTTTTCTGCTACAGTTTATGTTGAAAATTAATTGTGGAAATAAGTATTGAAATGTTATAAATTTAATAAACATGTAAAAATGTTAATGTTATCCACAAAAATTCCTTCCTCCATGCTTTAAACCATTTTGATTGATTTGTGAAATTTAATATTTAGTATTTTTACTGGACTATTTAAGAATATTTTGATTTTTATTACAATTGGAGAAGAATTATAGAAACTTCATAAAAGCTAGACAAGTTGGTGACGTTATATTGCCTTCTTTTTCGTTAAAATTAGACAGTTGTGTGTTTTTCTGTTGTGACTGAGGCCAAAAAAAACAGCTGACGAACTAAACTCAGAAAAATGTGGCAGAGTTTTTCTCTCTCTACCAATTGAGTCTAAAGCAGTTGTCGATATAAATTTATCAGCCGAGCAAACTCGACTTCAGAACCCTTGGTTAGGTCAGGATGCATGAAAATGACAGTGTGTTGTGTGAAAAAACAACTGACGCAGCTGTCACAAGGAAACGACTGTTATTTTTCTCTTGTCTGTCTGCATGAAGCAAATTTTATCGATAAATTAATTACCATTAACGGGTACATTAACACAGCAGACCTGCCGTAATGTACTTCATTTTGTGTATTACCAATTTCGATAGTTTATGGGTTTTTGATACAGGTTTACTGTTGAGTTTTGTGAATGGAATGTTAAATTCTATACGAATATGGCCTCATTTTACAAGTTGAAAAATTTCTTAGTGTCGCACTTAAAATATATACATATATTCCAATATAAAAATAAATGTAAATGTTTCCAAAAAAACAAGAAAAACAACAACAATATTTTCTTATAGACAGCAGAGAAGTACAATGTAAAATAACAATTTTGTTAAGCTACTGTTGTCAGACACTGAAAGTCAAAATCCAATAGATTTTAGAATTAGACGTAAGCAGTAAATATCACTGAATATTGCTTAAAACAAGGACTAAATCTTGCAGTCCAAATTATTATCGTGAAATCCAAGATACTAGTCCAAAATAATTATCGAGGAATTTTCTGAAATCCGAATTTCAAAAGCAACCATTAGATGGCAAGAGAAAAAATAGGATAAATAAAGTAAGACGTTGTAAATGAATATGTCGATTTGAGATAAACATTGGTGTTGGTACAGCGGACAACGTTGTCTATTTTATCTGGACACTGGACCGAAAATATTTCAAATAATCTTCACAGTGGTTATAAAAAACTGTTGTGTGTTTGTATTATATACGAAATGTTCACATATAATTAATTGTTCTTATCATGATCCAGTTACCTGACATGCATCTCTGCCTCCACCAGGAACTCCAGCACAAATCATACGAGGAGTGATGCCTCCATGAGCAGCATAGGCATTGTTGCATGAGGCGTCGCTTACGATTTGTACAGTCACCTGACGCAGAGTGGTGCTGGCAGCGCCACCTTCCTGAAAAGCAATTACTAAGTGCAGTCACTTCCGACAAACATTCAAAGCGTATTGATGATCATTTTTGTAAAATGGCTGAAACAATAAATGTTACCAATATTTTAGTTGACAATCTATGAGATAATGAAATGGCTGTGACGATTATAGCATGCTACACAGTGAGTAACTAATTCTGGAAATTTTCTGGGTGTGGGATTACATTTGATAAGATATGATATGATATATTTGTTAACTGCAATTCGGTTGAAACCCTGTGGCAGCAATACAATACACGTTTACACACAAACAATACACAGAACAACAAAATTAATTCGATAACCCATTACAGACCTGGACAGAACCTGAGGGTTCAAGCAGGCTGAGGATCCCAGAATTTCTAGACATTCGACCGATGAAGCTGGTAAGGTTGTTAGCCCTACGCACTGGCTGACTTTATTCCCAGGAGACAAACCTGGCTTTCATTTCTGTGAGTGCCATTGCGGATCGCAGAGCCATAGTGTGGCCGGAAGGAGAGGTGAATGTAATATTCCAATGGCGGAATCGGTAATTGAAATTACGAACTTAACGATTTGTCAGGCAGTGCATTAACCAAATGTGCCATCTCGTGCCTCCCTTTAATAAGCGCATTTAAGTCCCTTTACATTATAATAAAGAGATAAATGTGGACCGGGCTCTCTTTCCTCCTTCAAACACAGAAATGTAAATTTGTGATAGGAAATATACATACAAATGTATCAGTGCATCAGCACAGTGGCGACCTTTTAGTCCAACCAGACGGTTTGTGAGATGCAGTATTGTGTGTGAAAGTGGTGTTGAAGTGGAAACTGGGGAAAAAATGTTGCAAAGTGTCCTGGTTCATAACAGTGACACATTGAAGGATATGTACTGTGATGTTTGTGCTGTTTACTGACTCAGTAAACAATAGAGTTGTGCCTACAGTGGATAAAAGTCATGAATAACGAACAGTGCGCAATGCAACATTATTTTGATACGGTTTGTGGTCCAAAGGGGAATTTGTTTTCACTATTTTTGGCCAGATGCAATATAATTCTTTTTTTGGAATGCAAATATATTATTTACCAGTTGGTGCACAACAACTTTCCAGCAGACACGAATCTTCAGATGCAGAGATATCAAGAATATTCTAACAAATATTTCAATTCAGTCAATACACATTAAACCATCTCAATCTGCATTTATAACAAATTGATAATCACATTCTATTCAGTTCGTTCTGACATGTTTCAGCCAGTCCTTTTTATCATCAGCTTTTGTACACAGTTATATGCTCCAAGCTCATGTTGATCACTGTGTGTAATATTGTTGAATGGCTGGAGTATGAGATTTTCTATTAAATCTGCCTCTTAAATACGAATATTCTAATCACTCTATATTCGAAACAAATAATTATAAGTAATTCTCAATGAAGTTACGCCAAGCTTAATGAATATTTCAATAATGAACATAACTTTATTTGAAGAAACGTTTTGAGGTTGGGTGACTGCTGAAGTAGAAATTTTGTGTTGCTGTTAGAATATTAGTTGCTAAACTAAACAGTAATTAATGTAAAACCTTACTGAAGTTCTTCCCCATCCAGTAACAACAACATTGGTTCCAACGGCTATATTGCCGTTTATCAAGGGGATGGCTCGTCTTGTGGTGCCGAAGGTGAAGGCAGGGTTCACCTAAAATATAAAATTAGTGTTCGGTTAATTTCCAATTTGGCAAGATTCCAGGATTTTTTTTATATATTTGGTATTTTCTTCTGGGGTTTAATACAAGATATTTAATTTTATTTTGTTCATTTAGTTTTAAAAAGGATTTTTTTCTAAAGTTTTTTTTTTTTCGAATTCAGTGAACAGAAGGTAGACATTCTAAATTTGTATAATATCCCGATATATTGTTTCTTATGACAGCCAAATCTTTTCGAATATTGTACATTTTCAGTTATTTTGCTCATATTTGGGGCTTATTTTTAGTCACGATAATATTGAGCTGTTGAAATACTATAATATATAACATGAAGGTTATTACTGTAGAATTTATGGTTTAAGGATATTGTTGATAGCATTTCGACAGCTTTTTGTGTATCTCTCCGTGGTGATAATACCAAATAAAACTATTTAACTTGGAAACCGTGTATAACATCTTGTAACATTGGGATAGTATTGAATATTTCTTGAAACGTTTATTTGTGTGTCATCTCTGTAAAAAAAAACTGGTTTACAGTAACTTACACTTGTACATAAGATAAATTAGACTGAAATGTCAAATGGAGGAGTGAGAGGACAAAATGCAGATAAAGTAGCTCAAGTTGTGCAGATTTGGATTGTTGCTGTCTAAATCAAAATCCCTTAAACCGATCTGTCTATAAATGTCATATAAAACACCTCATTTCAAAATTGCGTAGACATTCTTTTCCCATATAGTTTTATAGTCACCGATACGTTTGCCAGGTTTCCAAAACCTGCGTGAAACAATCTGTTATTTTAGAACAATGGAGAATTACTTGGTGTTTGTTCGGCACTGTTGCCTCGACCATATTCAATAAACTACTGTCCCTATGTAGAACCAGCTTAGATAACCAGTGAAATGATGGTTTCATAGTTTCTGTATATATAAATGGAGCAATAGAACGCTTCCCTCTAGATTTAATATCCAGAGATTGGAACTGCCTTTGATTCCCACGATATATATAGGGTCATTTAGCAACTGCTAAGTAGAGAATGTTGGTAATGTACAATTTTCTACGAATATTCATAAAGAAAATTCAGAAAATTATGTCTTTTTGCCCGCCAAGTCTATATCTACGTAGACAATATGCTTGTTAAAGATAAAACACTTAGGGTATATTCGAAGGAGTTATAAAATTAAATTTTGAATATGTGTTCAGAATTTTTGACATGCAATGACATTCTAAAGGAAGGTTTAGAAGAACTGCATTTTACAGAGGAGTAGCGTGAGAAAAAGCTGGTTATCAGAACAACTGCTTCATACTCATTTCATTATTTATTGGTACATTGAAGAAAATACAGACCTGCACAAGGGCGACGTCAAAGTCCAGGGTTCTGCTATTGTAATTTGGATGCACGATTATTCTTGAAACACTATGAATAGTTCCACCAGAATTGGAGAAAGTGGAGCCAGATCTTACAGTAAGCGTACCGCTGTTGACAGCAACATAACAATATGAAGCATACGGTTAATAGAATGTTATATGATGAATTGCATAGGACGATTAACAATGAAAATTTAGTTTGTTTATATATACAGGGTGATCAATGATTTGTGACATTTATTTTAGGAGATGAATTCTTAGGTTTCTGTGATCAGAAGTTCATATAAACGTGTCTGGATTTTGACGGTTACGAGATGGTAACCACTTGAAAACTAGACAAAGTGATATCTAAGTATTTTGGAACTACTATGGGTAAAAATAATGAACGAACAAATTACATGAAAAATTTAATGTTTAAATTTAACTTCATAACAGATACTGCCTTTTAATCACAATGGCCTCCTCTGAAAGCCTTTTTTCGGAAATTCCATGAGGTCTGACGGAGAGTTCAAATTAATGTGTTCACAAGAAATAAAAAATAGGGAACCATATCCCTTGACAATATGACCCATATCCTAAAGTAATGTCCACAATTCACGAATCACACTGTATACAACTGTGTGTCTGAAAATATTTGTAATGCTACTTTTTTTAGCTTTGATATGAAACTTTATCATTGACGGGATGTCGCAGATGTTGGAGTTACTGGAGTAAATATTTGACCATAAATATAAAGTTGTAACAGAAGACCCCAGAAAATGATATAAAGAATACTATCATAATATGTACAATCTCTAATTATTAAGGCGCAAAATCAAGGCGACCGAAATGTTCGACACTCGTGATGCAAATATCAGAGTTGAGGTGCCCATTCAACATTCTGGTAAGAAGACCTGAGTGAGGAAGGTCACGTAAGTCTCTTTTGACTGTAGAATAATACTGGAATATATAAAAAATTCATGTGTAGAGGTAAGTAACAAGGATTCTTTTGTCTCAGAATATGGACTGTGTCTGAATTGTGGGCTCAGTAGTGAGATGTTGGTACCGGTGACATTGGGATAGAATGCTGATTATATGAGGGATTCTTAGCGTTTTAAAAAGGCTGCATTTAACAGGTACCGTTGGACGGATTTTCACGAAAACTGATATAAAAAATTCTTCATTGTCGTGAAAATTCAAGTTTCGTAAATTCTGGCAAGAATAAATATGAATTTACAAGAAGCTCTACGTACATTCATTATAATATTTCATTTAATACATTTTAAAGCGAGAAATGCTTCACGCAGTATTTGCAGAGAAATTCAAAACACATTTTATGTTGCATAAATATTTTTTCGAAAATTGTGCCGTCTATGAAATGTGTGGAAAAATATGTAACTCCGGACAGGCCACAGACAACAGTATAATATGTAGCGTGGTCTATGCATGCAATAAATTATGATATGATATATTTGTTAACTGCAATTGTGTTGCCACCCGGTGGCAGTAATACAGTACACATTTACACACAAACAATAAATAGAACGACACAAACCCAACAATACATAGAAAAAAATAACATTTAGGAAGAGTGCTGGCCGTGCCACGTCTTGGCGTGTTATAACCTGGCATTTGCCTTACAACTGAGGAGAAAGCACGGAAAAACCTCGAAGCAAGGATAAGCCTCAGACTAATCAAACAATAACATTATGTAATACTTACCGCTATTCTACGCAAATTTTCTGCAAAAACGCGCCTAAATATTACGTCATATATACACAGAATACGTTGCTCCTAGTTAGGATTCAGGGAATGTGGGGAAACAAAATGTCTTGAACTGGATTTCATCAAACAATCCCAGCATGTAACTAGCTGTGTGTTGTGAATTTGAAACCGATATTTTTCTTTGGAACGGAATATTTGAAATTCGTCGTTTAATTTAGACCATGTATAAGATAGTTTTATTCAGTTGTTTATGTTTTGTGAAATAAATATGAAATTGTGATTCAATACGTACAGCTGTGAATACGTTAGAGAGGTAGGATATTTCTTGACGAAAATTTACAGGTAACTTTCTGGGAAACTAACTTACCCAATGCAGTGTGCTGCTGTGACAACCCATCTCGAATTTATGATGGATCCACCACATATGTGTGAATTCGAACGCCGCAGTGACACCTGAAATTCAAATATCCATTATCACTGAACAGAAATGCACTGAATGACTGCATTTATTTAAATATTTCACGAAATCAGTGATTAAAATTACATTGGGTGTTCCGCGAACATCTTCAAAACAAACGGAGATGACTTAGTATTAATATTACGTCAACAATAATCGGATTATCAGTCTCTGTGGAGCAATTGCTGACGTTTGGTGAAATATAAAAATGTTGTGAGTGAGCATATTAATTTTTTATCTAATAAACCATTACCCATTTTATTCTATCAGTTATATGTGATTGACATAGTATCCAGTAATTTTGTTACTCATTGCTAATTATTTCAGAACAAAACCTGTTGCTTAGAATGTGAGCAGCGTAATTAATATTTTAATTCAGAAATTTACATATTGACTAGTTTCTCTGGATGAGTAATAATACCACGTATTGCAAGAAGAGAAAGACGAAAGGAGTGCGGTTTGGTGACTTGGGAGGCCAGTATTGGTGTCCCCCACGACCAATCCGGCAAAATATATAGCAGTAAAATGTGTAATCCATTACTTGTCGAGAAAAAAATTGTGTTAATTTTATTTAAATACTTTTAGATTATTCGTTTACTCCTTGTATTTCAGATGTACTTAATGATACATTTAAACAATAATTTTACTAACACCTACGTCATTTTTCCACGTGTTTCGCCTGCCTAACAAAGGAATGTGTATGAATATATTTTGTTTCTCCTTCTGAAGGAAATTGATGTTATTCATTTGTTTGCTGGTAACAATTCGCAGTAATAAAGGTTTTTGTATGAAACTGCAATGGAGTTGATGAATCAAGAAATAACACTTGAGAATTATAATTTTCTTCGGGTCATTCAAAACGACATCCGCTGTTGAACACAGCCGGACCCTTGTCTTCTATTTTTTTAATAAATTATGTCACTTAAGATATGTCATTACACACAGGCGGTCACTTTTCTTCAAATACTTCAAAGTATCGTCAAAATGAACAGCGATATAATGGCCATACCATCCAGGGGTGATTCTGAATTGTTGTTGTGGTCCCACCAACAATGCGTCCATCTAGCCTCGGCTTTACAGGTTCAAGAGGAACGCCTGAAGTATTAAAAAACATTTTCATTACGAACTCCACAGTTTACATAGTATCTATACTCATATGAAGACCTTGATGTGTGTTTACGGTTCTTTGTTTTTTATGTATATTCATTTTCTTTGCAGTGTTTTTAAACGCCCTAAATTTCTTCGGAAATGGCATAAAGTTAGAACGACTTAAGAAAAACGAAAATGTTTTCTTATGTCAGTTTTTTCTGTGGTTTACTGACACATCATTAATTAATTGAAGTGTATAATGTCACAATTAACTACTATTATATAACAGGTTTCGCTTCAGTTACATTAAATCAACAGAAGATCGCTTCTGTTGAGACTATGTGAACTGTGTTCTTGTGGCTCAGCATAGCGATTAGTGATTTGTTGTTTTGAACAGGATATTGGATTATATGCTTTTCGAAAAACGAAAAGGATTATTTTGACACACTTGAGCGACTCTGAAATTCTTATAAATATCTGCTTCATGCATTCAGTTTTCTCTTACCCCGTTGTACTGTAGCTAATTACCATATTTAAGTACATACAATCATATCTCTTCGCATAAAAATTTGGTTTTGCTGGAAAAATGTAGGGGAAAAAATAAGTAAGTGGGTGGATAGTATGTAATGTGATTTTTAAATTCGAGTGGGATGAAGTGAACTGGATTGGTCTTGAGACAATTTGTGGAACTTTGTGAATTCTTACATATATCGATCCTGTATGTCCGGACCGTCTAATATTACGTTACTGTAGCTATAACACTTACCTGCTGCGAGGACGAGCAGAGCTGAAAGCAGCACAAGGAACTTCATGATTGATGCGAAACTTAACGCTTGGCAATAATGAGCCACTGACCGTGCTTACCTATATATCTGAGGTCATATCTTGTTGTGATTAAAACGAACGAAAACAATTGACCTTTGTTTGATGTTGCAGATTGTTTTTTATTACGAATATTTTCTGTGAGTGTTTTTTACACAATTCACCATCAATCAGTTATCGTGTAGCGACTGTCTAAATAAAATCACGTCATTTTTTGTGCCAATTATAGAATCGATTGTAACTACTCTCTTGTTATTCAAGCCACCTTAACAGATTAAAATCACTTCCTTCCAATCAAAGTTGTCAGAATTTTTCCATGCCATTTTTAGTACTGATTCTGCAGTGATAAGATAATTTAAACTGCGAATTTGAAATTTTACATTTACAAATATTAATGAAGTTTAAATTCAGAGACAAATTTAACAAAAAACACGAATCCAAAATCTTCCATTTCATTTAAACATGTGGATGTGTAGCACGTTCTAATTATAGCCTATTGTGTATTCTGTTTTCTCATTCTCTTTGCAATATAGTGTTTCGGTTTTTTAGGCCATTCACTCCATTTATTAACGACTTAATTAATAAGTATAATTTTAATATTTTTCATGACGGCGTCCCTCATAAATGCTACCGCACTCTACTTCTTCCTACCAGGTCATTTTCTTACATTGTGTAAACACAGCGGTTCGTAAAAACGTGGACTGTTAATGTTTAACTTACTAACACTGTGGTTCGAACCCCTGAACCTCCGGTCCATAGCGAATCGCCGTATCGTATAAACTTTCGCGGCCGCCGCTTAGAAAAATACCCATATGCTATTTGTTACTGTGAATAGTATTACAAAGACAAAAGCAGAAAAGAACATTACCTCTTTCTACACACAGTAAAAGTATATGGGGAGTGGAGATATTCCTCCACCCGTTCACAATATCGGCATTTGATTGTAATGAATGGGCAGTTTCACGTCCTTGCCAGTTTAACCTGGGAAAAGGCGACACTGTGCCCACGGTGCAGGGGGCTGGATGGGCCACAGGGGCGGTCAGGATGTTTTGGGCAAGAGGCAAATGTGTTGTAGTTAACCGAATCGGACCCCAGACCATTCTGCACGTAGAATATATAATGTATTTTTTTTAAATTATTGTTATTACTGATTTTACATTAACTGGCTTAGAACTTGAAATATTAAAGTTAAATAATGAGAGGTACATAATTTGTGAAACAAAGAAACTGTATTAAACACAGAGATCAGAATTAGAAGATTAATTTCAAACGATAAGATAAACAGTACATATTCTTATATGAGATATTAAGGATGATGTGTTTAATGTCAGGGTCAAGTAGACAAATGGCTTGACTGCTGATTGTTAATGTGTTGAATCATGTTTAAATTTTCACACTTTATCACAAGAAAGTTAGATAGCAATTTATTGCATCCCAAGCAAAAGAATTGTCAAACAGAGAGCATAATTAATGTTTGAGAAATTTCCAAAGAACCACTGAGTTACCTTCAGAAGATCCAATATAGTTTGTTGTCGTTATGTTTTTTTTTTTCTGTACCAACTTACAGATTTACATCTACCCAATTACAACAGTCACTCAATTCAACATGCAGCAGTCAGCCAACCGGACATGAACGAATTAGCTGCCACGAAATTTCCTCTGAGATCTGCGAATGAGTTTCAGACTGATGACTGTACAACAGCAGGACGTATAACTGAGTGTATTGTGTGGTTGTGTAGCTCAGTAATCATTCAACAGCAGTACATGTATCTGAGAAACATGTCCGCTAATCTATCTCACTAATCATACAAGAGGATTATATATATTTTTCTACTCTTTTATCCAGTAATCATACAACAGCAATACATAAGTTTCCTGCTAGTTTATTTCAGTAAACGCACAACGCGATATTATATATTGTCTACTAGCTTATCTAGTAATCATACAACAGCAATACATACGTTGTCTGCCAGTTTATTTCAGTAAACGAACAACGTGATTTTATATATTGTCTACTAGTGTATCACAGTAATCTACAATAGCAGTATATATCAGCGTATTGTTACCTAGTGAAAGGCAAATTAAGATAAAATTCACATAATAACGAACACTGAAAGCACAGATGGTTATCAGATGTACAGAAATATTTTCATTCACCTCGGGTCTAGGAAGGGGGGAGTGGTGAAGGTCATGTACCGGCCGCTTTTCCCCGCAAAAGAGAACCGTTTCCCATTGTACAAGAATCTGGTTTGACCCGAGGGTCAGAGTCGAAAATTGCTGCAAAATTCGCTACCACCGGGTCTCGATCCCTCGACGGACCAGCCAGTAGACAGTCGCTATACTGACTGAACTATTCTGACTAAACTCTCCCATCCCGTATTATCTGGTAAAGTACTTCAGTAATGAAAAAATACGTTAAATGTATCTGGGATTTATTTTTGTCAAGAGAGACATTCGGTCCTGAATTTATCAGACATCGTCAGAAATTAGCTCCAGCTGAATGCTTGCAGTTTAGCACAACAAGTGTTCTCATGGGGATTCTTGCTTTGCGGAATTGTTTATTTTTAGCTACAGTAAACCGTCGATACAGGACTTTTCCACTCGTCACTTAGGGAGGAAATAATTGTGGCACTCAAATTTATTCTTCCAGTTGTACTTCCTGAATGCAGCCATTTTTGTACTGTATACGCCATTACATATGAACTTGTTTTGACTTCACTTGCTTACCTTTATGTACAGTACCTTATCATGCACGTATTTCACCGCCATTGATTTCATCACGTCTCCCTCTTCTCTAGATATCCACAAGTCACATTAGATAAAGCTGTACTTTGTACAGACCTCATAAAGTGCAAGTCCTCTGTCATAACCTCAAATATAACACTGTAGAATCCCACTTTCTAAAACGGCATTAATAATTATCGATCATCTTTGTATGTAGAACTTCAGTTACTGTAAAAACAAGCAAAACACATTTTAATTATTTTGAACCAACTATATATTTGCCTTCATGGTTACACCGTGCTTCAAACAATGTTGAAAC
>Ga0209629_10003057_pt1 | contig 11763 bp, 4 predicted proteins | sample TergutCu122P5_FD_187286 | JGI IMG/M metagenome (GOLD analysis project Ga0209629, IMG submission 187286) | Cubitermes ugandensis P5 segment gut microbial communities from Kakamega Forest, Kenya - Cu122 P5 (SPAdes) (version 2) | ecosystem: Host-associated > Arthropoda: Insects > Digestive system >...
AGGCGTTTTGGCTCACCTCCGACAGAGAAGATGATACGAGAATGGAGGAAGCAAAGGAAAGATTTAATCAAAGCAGATAAGAGTAAAAAAACTTTACGTTCATGTGTTCCTAAATGGCCAAAACTTGAAGAATATGTTAAGAACTGGATAATAGATCACCGGAAGAATAGAATTGTTGTTTCAACGAAACTGACTTTAATTGAAGCAAGAAGACTAGCCATTGAAATGTCTATTACTGATTTTGCTGGAACAACTTCGTGGTGCGAAAGATTTATGAGAAGAAATGGCATGTGTCTGCGTACTAAAACTACAATAGCGCAAAAACTGCCCCGTGATTACGAAAGAAAGATTATAGAATTCCATAAATATATCATAAACATGAGAAAGAAGCTGTGTTTTGAGATAGGACAACTTTCTGGTTTTCTATGATGAATAAATTTTATTATGGTTGCTAATTTTGGTACGTAACAATCCTGTTTTCTTCCAATAAATTACTAAAATTAAAATACATCCATCTTTTTTTTTTTAATTTCTAACAAAAAATCACGGTAAGGCAGTGCATCAGCTCTTTATAGACTTCAAGAAAGCTTATGATTCAGTTAGAAGGGAGGTCTTGTATAATATTCTCATTGAGTCTGGTATCCCCATGAAACTGGAAAGGCTAATAAAAATATGTCTGACTGAATCGTATAGCAGAGTCCGGGTGGGCAAGAATTAGTCTGACACGTTTCATAAAAAAATGGTTTGAAACAAGGAGATGCTCTATCGTCATTGCTTTTCAACTTTGCTTTAGAGTACGCCATTAAGAGGGTTCAGGTAAACCTGGATGGCTCAGCTTCAGGTTTATGCTGATGATGTTAATAAAGTGGGATGAAGCGTACATAGTTTAAAGAAAAAAAAAGTGTCTTTATAAGTCTGTCGCAAGAAGATCGGTCTAGAAGTGAATGCTGATAAAACTAAGTACATGGTCATGTCTCGAGATCGGAATGCAGGAAGAACTCACAGTATTAAGACTGATAATAGTTATTTGAAAATGTGGAAGAGTTCAAATATTTGGGAACAATTTTAACAAATCAAAATCCTATTCAGGAAAAAATTAAGAGCAAACTGAAGTCATGGAATGCTTGCTATCATTCGGTGCAGAATCTTCTGTCTTCCAGTTTGCTACCCAAAAATTATATATTAAGATATACAGAACTATAATTTTGCCTGTTTTTGTATGGGTGTGAAACTTGGTCGCTAACATTGAGGGAGGAACGTAGGCTGAGGGTGTTTGAGAATAGGGTGTTGAGGAGAATATTTGTGCCTAAGAGGGAGGAGGTAACAAGGGAGTGGAGAAAACTACATAATGAGGAGCTTAATGATCTGTACTGCTCATCCAATATTGTTCGGGTGATAAAATCGAGAAGAATGAGATGGACAGGACATGTAGCGCATACAGGGGAGAAGAGAGGTGTTTCACAGGGTTTGGGTGGGGAAACCTGAGGGAAAGACACCACTTGGGAGACCCAGGTATGGATGGGAGGATAATATTATGATGGATCTTCAGGAAGTGGGATGTGGGGGTATGGACTGGATCGAGCTGGCTCAGGATACGGACAGTTGGCGGGCACTTGTGAATGAGGTAATGAATCTTCTGGTTTCATAAAATGCGGGGACTTTCTTGATTGGCTGAGAACCGGTTAGCTTCTCAAGAAGGACTCTGATCCATAGAGTGAGTGAGTGAGTGAGTGAGTAGGTAAGTAAGTAAGTAAGTAAGTAAATAAGTAAGTAGGTGAGTATTAAGTAATTAAATAAGTATTAAGTAATTAATTAATTAAGTATTAATTAATTAATTAAGTATTAAGTAATCGAGTAAGTAAATAAGTAGGTAATTAAGTATAAATAATTATTGAAATAATAAATTAATTTAATAATTCAATATTCTCTTAAAATATCAATGTAATTAAATAAATAGTGAAAAATTAATAATTACATATTAAAATAAGTAAAGAGTTAGAACTACGTAAATGTAATTACTTAGGTAGAACCAACCAAGCAAACAACCAAACAAACAACCAAATAAACCATTAAACTGGCCCTGTCTCTGTTCATGTCGATGTCTTACAGCCAGCAGTTGTTAGCTATCAGCTGCAGAACCGGCAGCGCTCCTTCTGTTGCTGGCTCACACTGGAGACCGCTCTACGACACATCTCGTTCGAATTTGGCGGTCCTGCGGCTTAATAAATAAGGTTACCAACACAGCAATGGGAATTGTTATATGTACCTTGTCTTAACAATGGCACGGGCTTAGAGGCACCCGTCATTATCATTGTTCGGCACTGAAACTGTTACATGTCTTATGATTAATACAGTGTAGAGGATTTAATCCAACACATTGCAAACCAATAATAATTAATTAATTACTGATAATAATTATTATCTATTTTTGATTGTGAAATTTGTTGGATTAAATAACATATTCAATATATGGCAGGGAATATGGATCACATTAAATTTGCCTAATTAGTGGTACAGTACATCATTAAGTTACTATTTGTCTAATTAGTGGTACAGTACATCATGAAGTTACTATTTGTCTAATTAGTGGTACAGTACATCATGAAGTTACTATTTGTCTAATTAGTGGTACAGTACATCATTAAGTTACTCTTTGTCTAATTAGTGGTACAGAACATCATTAAGTTACTACGAGTATTTGTCTAATTAGTGGTACAGTACATCATGAAGTTACTATTTGTCTAATTAGTGGTACAGTACATCATTAAGTTACTATTTGTCTAATTAGTAGTACAGTACATCATTAAGTTACTATTTGTCTAATTAGTGGTACAGTACATCATTAAGTTACTATTTGTCTAATTAGTGGTACAGTACATCATTAACCCTTCAACAACGGGCATTCATCTACATCAGGAGTTGGCAAACTTGCTCTGAGAGCGAGCCACACTGTCAGTAAGCGAAGTACAAGCGGACCACACTAGTTTGATATTGATATATTTGTTAACTTCAATTGGGTTGCCACCCGGTGGCAGTAGTACAGTACACATTTACACACAAACAGTACACAGAACAACACAATGAAACAATACACAGAACGGAACATACATAAAAATAAGAATACATAAACATAACAATAAAAATACATAATTTACAAAATTAAACAAAAGCATAAAAGACATACAACCATATATGTAAAATGAAAAAAAATGGAACCAAAAGAATAGGAAATAATGTGATAAAAGAAACAACCATATACGCAGCAAACTTCATATTATCTATACATCTTCTAATAATGGTAGACACACTGTTACTAAGAAATTCACTCCACTTCACCCAACTACACTTCACTCCACTTCACTACTCTTGTCGACACTTCACTTCCTCTCATTTAAACTTCACCCAACTACACTTCACAGCACTTCACTCACCTCTCATTTGGCTTAACCCCATTTAAATTTCCTACTGCTCCATTTCGCCTCACATCACTACACTTCACTGTCAAATGTCAGCAGCAGGTGCCCTATTTTTGCGTTTGTATATAAAATATATCTTTAAAAATTCTTAAAAGCCTCTAGAAAGAATTCGCAAAATTAGTAACTGCTAAAAAATTAAGGAAATAGTAACTTAATGATGTACTGTATCACTAATTAGACAAATAATAACTTAAAGTGTATTCTTACTTCTTTTCCTTAGGGCACAACCAGCAGTCGCGTACCTGTACTATGCAGCACATGAGAGTCTAGCAGGAAGTGCTGGTAAGTGTCGTTGTATAGTTCCTTACGTAACTACGTAGCTAATAACTTGTACAGTTACCCTGTGTCATAGTGCATCTGTAGCCTACTGTTGGCCTAACACGTCGCTGATTTGGGCGCACCATGTAGTCGAAATGACGCGACATTGCATCATAGCAGCTAAAGTGAACTGAAAGACAAGTTCAGCACTCTCATGCAGCGCAGCGTGAGGCTAAAGCGAATGTTCAACAAGTTATGTTAAGAATTTAAATATAAGTCTATGTGAATCACTTTTATTCCACCTAAATGCACTTAATGTGTTAAATACATATATTTATGACCAACTACCTCCTACATGTTTCGGTGTTTGTTACACCATCTTCAGACAGACCATTGCGTTACTTGCTCAAGAGCTATATGCTTTATGCAATGTTGCTACCAAATGTACAATATACCCTGTTTTTTAAAATTTACAGTGCTGTACCATTGTTTAAAACAATATGAATTTCTTCCTTCTGTATTTGAAAAATCTTAAAAATGTCAGTTAAAATTCTTAACTGCAGCACATTAATATCTGTTGGCTCCTGCTATTTATTATGTACTATGTTAGCAATATAAGTGTTCACTGTATCCAGCTCTGTTTGGGTCCGCAATGGTGCAGAGATCTGCAGAGGACCGTGCTCCTGTTGTTATGCTGTTCCTCTGAAGTGGTATGCAAACATACATAATAAATAGCAGGAGCCAACAGATATTAATGTGCTGCAGTTAAGGATTTTAACTGACATTTTTAAGATTTTTCAAATAGAGGAGGACGAAATACATATTGTTTTAAACATTGGTACAGCACTGTAAATTAAAAAAGGGTATATTGTACATTTTATAGCAACGTTGCAAAAAGCACATCGTTTTTTAACAAGTAACACAATGGTGTGCCTGAAGATGGTGTAGCAAACAACAAAATGTTTGGGAGGTAGCTGGTGATAAATATATGTATTTAACAACTTATGTGCATTTAGGTGGAATAAACAAAAGTGACTGACTGCAAGAATGCATGGAGTGGACAGCTTCAGAGTAGGTCTATGTGGCTGTTTCACTTATAGACTTATATTGTCCAGTATGTAGGCCTAAAGTTTTGCCCTGTGTGTAGGTCTGTAAGGTTGCCCGTATTCTCATATAGGCCCACGTGGTTGTCCTGTATATAGGCCTATATTATTGTTCTCTATGTAAGCCTATATTTTTGCCTTTATATAGGCCTATATTGCCCTGCATATAGGTCTGTATGGTTGTCCCTATATAGGCTCATACGGTTGTTCTGTATGTCGGGAAAACAGTTACTGAATATAAAATGTGTGTTCTTATTTTCCATACAAATTTTTTCTGAAATGTTTCCCATTCTAAGAAGAATTCAGCGATAGTTTATCAGAATATACATCGGCCATCATGTAAAGTACCACAATATACATGGGTCATCATGTAAAGTACCAGAATATACATGGGCCATCATGTAAAGTACCAGAATATACATGGGTCATCATGTAAAGTACCAGAATATACATGGGCCATCATGTAAAGTACCAGAATATACATGGGTCATCACGTAAAGTACCAGAATATACATGGGTCATCATGTAAAGTACCAGAATATACATGGGCCATCATGTAAAATACCAGAATATACATGAGTTACCATGTAAAGTACCAGAATATACATGAGTTATCATGTAAAGTACCAGAATATACATGAGCTATCATGTAAAGTACCAGAATATACATGGGCCATCATGTAAAGTACCAGAATATGCATGGATTATCATGTAAAGTACAAGAATATACATGGGTTATCATATAAAGTACCAGAATATAAATGAGTCATCATGTAAAGTACTAGAATATACATGAGTTATCATGTAAAGTACCAGAATATGCATGGATTATCATGTAAAGTACCAGAATATTCACGAGTTATGTAAAGTACCAGAATATACATGGATCATCATGTAAAGTACCAGAATATACATGGTTCATCATGTAAAGTACCAAAATATACATCGATCATCATGTAAAGTACCAGAATATACATGGTTCATCATATAAAGTACCAGAATATACATGGTTCATCATGTAAATTACCAGAATATACATGGTTCATCATGTAAAGTACCAGAATATACATGGTTCATCATGTAAAGTACCCGCTATTCTCGTTAGATTTTAATAAAACTTTAATTTTCTTGACAACTTTGCGAAAAATCCTGGTGTATTAAACTTTATGACAAACCGACCAGTGGCAGCCGAGTTATTTCATGCGGACGGACGGACGGACAGACATGACGAAACTAATAGTCGCTTTTTGCAATTTTGTGAACACGCCTAAAAATGATATAGAGAAAAATAAGGAATCATCTGAGTCTGTTACTGTACTTTAAGAAAGAAACGAGGCTGTTACTGTACACGGGAAAGCAACTGAGGCTGTTACTGTACACGGGAAAGCAACTGAGGCTGTTACTGTACACGGGAAAGCAACTGAGGCTGTTACTGTACACGGGGAAGCAACTGAGGCTGTTACTGTACACGGGGAAGCAACTGAGGCTGTTACTGTACACGGGGAAGCAACTGAGGCTGTTACTGTATACGGGGAAGCAACTGAGGCTGTTACTGTACACGGGGAAGCAACTGAGGCTGTTACTGTACATGGGGAAGTAACTGAGGCCTTTACTGTACATGAGGAAGCAGCGCAGGCTCTTACTGTACATGAGGAAGCAACTGAGGCTGTTACTGTACATGGGAAAGTATCTGAGGCCGTTACTGTATATGAGGAAGCATTGCAGGCTGTTACTGTACATGAGGAAGCAACTGAGGCTGTTACTGTACATGGTGAAGTAACTGAGGCCGTTACTGTACATGGGGAAGTAACTGAGGCTGTTACTGTACATGAGGAAGCAGCGCAGGCTCTTACTGTACATGGGGAAGCAACTGAGGCTGTTAGTGTACATGGGGAAGTAACTGAGGCTGTTACTGTGAATGGGAAAGTAACTGAGGCCGTTACTGTACATGAGAAAGCAGCGCAGGCTCTTACTGTACATGAGGAAGCAGCGCAGACTGTTACTGTACATGGGGAAGCAACTGAGGCTGTTACTCTACATGGGGAAGTAACTGAGGCCGTTACTGTACATGGGGAAGTAACTGAGGCTGTTACTGTACATGAGGAAGCAGCGCAGGCTCTTACTGTACATGGGGAAGCAAATGAGCTTGTTACTGTACATGGGGAAGCAACTGAGGCTGTTAGTGTACATGGGGAAGTAAATGAGGCTGTTAATGTAAATGGGGAAGTAACTGAGGCCGTCACTGTACATGAGGAAGCAGCGCAGACTGTTACTGTACATGGGGAAGTAACTGAGGCTGTTACTGTACATGGGGAAGCAACTGAGGCTGTTAGTGTACATAAGGAAGTAACTGAGGCTGTTACTGCTCATGGGGAAGTAACTGAGGCCGTTACTGTATATGAGGAAGCAGCGCAGGCTGTTACTGTACATGAGGAAGTAACAAATGATGTTACTCTACATGGGGAAGTAACTGAGGCTGTTACTGTTCATGGGGAAGTAACTGAGGTTGTTACTGTACACGGAGAAGCAACTGAGGCTGTTACTGTACATGGGGAAGCAACTGAGGCTGTTAGTGTACATGGGGAAGTAACTGAGTCTGTTACTGTGCATGGATAATTAACTGAGGCTGCTACTCTTCATGGGGAAGTAACTGAGGCCGTTACTGTATATGAGGAGGCAGCGCAAGCTGTTACTGTACATGAGGAAGCAATTGAGGCTCTTGCTCTACATGGCGAAGCAACTGAGGCTGTTACTGTACATGGGGAAGCAGCTGAGGCTGTTAGTGTACATGAGGAAGTAACTGAGGCTGTTACTGTACATGGATAAGTAACTGAGGCTGTTACTGTTCATGGGGATGTAACTGAGACTGTTACTGTGTATGAGGAAGTAGCGCAGGCTGTTACTGTACATGGGGAAGCAACTGAGACTGTTACTGCAAATGGAGAAGGAACTGAGGCTGTTAGTGTAAAAGGCGAAGCAACTGAGGCCGTTACTACCCCTAATTTCAAAAGACTCTCCCTCTGAATAAATTCAAATTTATATTAGGCCCATAACCAGTACTTCATAAGAGGCAGAATTACAGCCTTTGTGAAAGTAATAGCGGACCAGTCATAACTTTGTAGAACATTAGAAGAATAACTCATTTTTGTTGCTTGTTTTTTACTTTTGTTTATTTGCATTCGTTTTGTTTTACTAACAAAATGTTTGAAGAAGCCAGTTAAGTAATTAATAACAAATCTGTAAAAAAAACTTTGTGAAAAACGAACACGATATCTGTATGGCAGTAATTAAATAAAAAATGTTAATTCTTGATTTATAGTGTAATAAATAGTCACAGCAAACAATAGCGAGTGAGCATGTCTTGCTGATACTATAAGATAGAATTTTAATGCTCCTTCAAGGATTACCGATATGTATATCAGATTAGCAGCCACCTGGCTTTGTCGCAGGCTGTTCGAATTGCGATTTAATCTGGATTAAGTCTACGAATAGGTGCAGCTGAACTTGACAAAGTTCGTTACTGAAAACAATGCAACACGTGAACTTGCAGATTATTGTTCCAAGAATACTGTGATTGATATATGTTTTAACGGTTGACATTTTCAGAAATGTGATGCAAAACTTCCAGAAATTAATTGTCTAAAATTTTCGATGTTGATCCCACTAATTTATGTCTTTTAGTATTTCCCATTTCACTTCTTAAATCGATAAACTTTTGCCGCAAAATTGAGCATCGTTTAAATCGGCCCAAATTATTCGGATAAATCCAGTGCATCCTGTACAAATTTGGTTTCTACGACGCTCCAATATCTGCATATCTCATGCATTTTGCAGTTTTTTCACAGGACTTGAAAGGAGTGAGCCCTGTAGAGAATTGTTCGGTATTGGAATCAGTGATGCTTGGAAACTGCATTTTGAGGTTCTGATTGCCTGATTTTTCATTAATTTCAAGATCAGTTGTTTTCTTTTGCAGATTTGGAGAATATTTAAAAGTGTCTTTGTTGACATTCAGAATTTGCAATTTGATTGCAAAGCTGTTTTAATATCAAATGTGACATCAGTTGTTTTGCCACGCCCTTCTGATTTGTTGTGAAATTATTTGAATGCAAAGAAAATCTGCAGGAACAATCATGAATCTACACTTTCGGACAACATCGTGCAATTTTCGAAGTTAAATCTTTCGTTCGTAAAAACAAATTTCATCCAAACACGTAGCAGATCATAATGAAGAACAAAGACACCTTCGATATTACAACAAAGGATGTTTGGTTTATATACATATACTTATATATGTATGTATGTATAGGTGTATGGTAAAGTTGCTTACAGCATTATTTTAATGCATGTACCGTGCTTATCTGTATTGTTTTATCACAACCAACTAATGCACAAATATGTATCATAATATTTTCTCTTTATATAATGTCCACTGCTACATGTTTCGACACTCTTGTGTCATACTCAAGCAGTTCCACAACTTGTACTTCGCTAAGTTCCGCAAGTTATTAAAATTACAACTTTTCATATTGCTATTCCTTAAAATTTTTAGATTACAATTAATACAGTAACAAAAGATGTCCATTATTACACAAATTCAGTATCTCTGATCACGACATAACACCCACATATCCATACATTAATTTCCATATTTATTGCAGATTGTGTATGCAGCCACATAAACACATAGCTCTCACAAGATATTGCGACGTCGCACAGACTATATTGCGTCACTCAGCGACGACCACATAATTATAATCTGATAATTTTATGGAACTTCAACTATAACAGTTGTAATTTAAGAAGTTACGTAACTTAACGAACTGCAAGTTGTGAAACTGCTTGAAGATGACACAGAGGTTTCGAAACATGTAGGAGTGGGCATTATATACAGAGAAAATATTGTGATATATATTTGTGGATTAGTTGGTTGTATTACGAACAGTTGGTTGCAACATGTCGCAGCCGAAATGAGCCATCGACAGTTAAAACGTATGTCAGAATGTACCAGGAAGAATTACTGCACTATAAGTCGTTTGAGTTTGAATGAGAGCTCAATTTGACAGTTCACCATTTTATGTTGATGGGTAATTAGAGAGTAAATGGATGTCGGATATACAGACTTTGTGGCATTTAGATAAGAAAATGTTTTCTATGAGTAATTTGTTGATTTGTAACCGTTGTAAGTGATTTGACTGCTGGCAGGTGAAGGGTGTATGGGAGGAGATTTAGGGTTTATATGTCGCTGAAGAGAGCTAATTTGAAGGATCTTCGTTGTTCAACAGTTTTTAGATAAGAGATGTGTTGTTCAAGTGGAATACTGATTGGACGAGAATTCTTGAAAATGAGGAATTAAAGAAGGGCAAAGTATCTCATTTGATTTACATGTAAGGGAAGGATTAAAATACAGAGTGGCGCACGAAAAACCGGCCCGCCGTCTCGTTGACCAACGTGCACAAAAGTTGACGTACAAGGAGATCATTTTCAGCACCTTCTCTAACCAGTAAGTACTTTGCATTTGCATTTGTTTAATTTCCTGTACAGAGACCGAGACCTACGCGCACGTTGGTCAACGAGACGGCGGGCCGGTTTTTCGTGCGCCACTCTGTATAAATACAGGAATTCTGGAGAAACTTATATTTTTTGGCAGGAAGCCGGGGTTATATGCATTATTTGTTTTATATGTTACAGTTTTTGGCAGTTAATGACCTGAGATAAACTAGAATATTTTAATTACAAATACAGTAGATGTGGAATGTTTGTGGGAGGGTGTGTGGTAAGCTGACGTGAAAAATAGAGAAACCTGTGTGTGGTCTGAATGAACTGTACAGCTTGGTACTGAACACATCGCGGAAAAACGGAACATCGACTTACACAATGAAAATTTAGTCCCTAATTATTCCCTTACAGCCAAATTTATAATTTTTTAGGCATGCATACAAACATGTTCGCAACCCAATTTGAGAATGAATGAATGACTGAATGAATGCTGGAATGTGTAATGTATGGTGGTCCAATAAACAGTTGTGTGAATAGTTGTCACATGGAAACCTTCACTTGCGTTCGTCGGCATTTGTTGTTTTCTTTTAAGTGCCCCAAATCACTCTCTGTCAACCAGTAGAAGAATAACTGAGCTGAATAATCTAATGCGAGATTTGATGTTTACAAATAGTTGATATTGGGGATTCAGGCTATCTGTGGTTGTAGATTACTTCCTGGTGGGGGTGAGATTTTCCGCACCCATCCAGACCGGCCCTGGGGTCCACCCAGCCTCCTATAAAAAGGGTACCGGGTCTTTCCTGGGGGTAAAGCAGCCGGGGCGTGACGTTGACCACCCACCCCCATTTAGCGCCGAAGATAAAGAAAGAATATAGCTATAGTTCTACTCCACCTCTGGTCCTTCGTGGCCTGTTATAGGTTGACCTTTACCTTTACTTCTATCGGGGTTATTACTATGTTTTGGAAAGTGTGAAAATTCTCCGGGTTGCGCTGCCATCACTGTGGGTTACGCCCCCTCTCTATTCTCACTCTACAGAGAGAGCTGGAGAGCGACAGAGAAAGAGCGCTTCTCAGGACCTTCCATAGTCGTTACTTTGGTCTTCACGAACTTCTTCGGAGGAGCGGGCCTTGAGACAGTACTTACACTGCCCATATCTTGCACCCCTGTACCCTGTTCCTGGGGATGGAACAGGTTGACGATACGCTGAACAAACACCGAGTGCTCAGTGCAGTTTCCTTAGTTTGTCTGCCAAATGTAATTTGTCACTTCGCACCGCCACTCCGCCGCGCGTGTAGGTAAGGTTAATACGATAAACGAGCCGACAGGAAGTGACCACCGATACTTGTCAGATAGAATAATGACCGTATATTGACAATACATCTCCACCCGCAAGTATCTCCACCTTGACCAACGCATAAGCCGGGGGGGG
>Ga0209629_10003058_pt1 | contig 11762 bp, 12 predicted proteins | sample TergutCu122P5_FD_187286 | JGI IMG/M metagenome (GOLD analysis project Ga0209629, IMG submission 187286) | Cubitermes ugandensis P5 segment gut microbial communities from Kakamega Forest, Kenya - Cu122 P5 (SPAdes) (version 2) | ecosystem: Host-associated > Arthropoda: Insects > Digestive system...
ATACCTCACCCCAATTGATCCACTCCATACCTCACCCCAATTGATCCACTCCATACCTCACCCCAATTGATCCACTCCATACCTCACCCAAATTGATCCACTCCATACCTCAGCCCAATTGATCCACTCCATAACTCACCCCAATTTATCCACTCCATACCTCACCCCAATTGATCCACTCCATACCTCACCCCAATTGATCCACTCCATACCTCACCTCAATTTTAAGAAACATGTAAATGTTACCCTCAAACTTACACTTTGGTCTCCCAAGTGGTTAGATTTTCCGAACAGTATTTCGTGGGCCGCTGTACTTTTATGTATTTTTCCTGAATGTCTAGTCAAGCTCACATTCTTCGAGTTTATCAATCGAATATTGTTTTGAGAAGAGTGAAAACTATGGATCACTTCACAAAGCACTTTTCTCTGCCCTTCCAACACTTAACTCCTCTTAGTCCTAAATATACTTCACAACATATTCTTCTCGGATATTTCTATGTACCGATATTCTTTCGTAAAAAAAAAAGAAATTATTACAGCCAAACAAAACAACAGAAGACTCAAATTATTACAGTAATATTCAGTCAAAAGTAATATTTAAATTTTAATCTTTAAGTATTTGGATAGGAAATCGAATGATACAAGATTCTAAGCCAAATGATAACAAGCATTTCTCGAATATAGGCTGCAGCGTAATTCCTCCTTAATATAACTAATTTTGAGCTGTGTGCATGATGTCAATATGGCTTGGAAACAGCAGAGTGTGAAAGTTTCAGTAGCCTGTTCAGTGTGCACAGTGACTTCTTGATTAGATAGCGCTATCCCCTGAACACTACTCTGTCTCTAGACACCGCTCTTCAACGGCCTTACTGTGCACTTCCTGGCTCTTCGTTTACAGTCCGAGCGAACGCTTAAGTTTTTCCATGAATGATACCCTCCCGGGATGGGACGGGCATGCTGCCTGCCTGTAGGGACCGTGAATAAGAAGGTAGTTCTCAAGAGGATGTGCAGGACCAAACGAGATTCTGACGTGCGAGCGGTCTTCCCTACCACCTGTCAGCAGTGCAGGGATTTATCCGCACCCAGAGGTTTGTTCTGCCATCAAGCATTGGTCTGCCTTCCTTCCTCAAATTTAGTTGCTTTCGTACTTACTTTTTCCCTCGTTCGTATACGTTAGTTTTTATTTATCTTCTTCGCCCCTTCTCTGTTCACTCTGTGGCAAAACAGACGCGATCCTCTGAACAACAACTCACATCGCAACGAGCATTGCCGTAGAGATGCTATGAAGAAAGTCTTGGGTGGGTTTGCTGTAGTATGAGACAATTGGACGTGGAGCACAAAAACAATGGTTATGTTTCCTTCCCTAGGGAAAACACGCAAATAAAAAAGACACAAAACTGAACCTTTTTTAGATCTCCACACCCTTTGAGACATTGACAATTCTAGAAATTACCACTTATATATCTTCTACTGTAGCTTTTCAACTTACAACTTATACATTAAGAGAGAAACAGAGAAATGAGGTATAAAAGTTGGAGAGGATACACCCATATGCCCTCACTCAGACCTCTCCACTCTTCTACCTAAGTCACTGTAAACCTTAAAATGCTGTTGATGGTTGCGTTAGATTTTGGAAGCTAATAAATTAGAAAAAGTAAACAAATCGCCCAGTCTCCGTCTATCTGCCATTAAGACGGACGTTAATTATATGTGACATACATAATTTGACGTCCCTTAGAAATATGTAATCTCTAATGGGACAAGGAGGGTTGGTCTCCCGCCCACATCTGCCAGGTAGGTGCGCGCTGTACCTGGTCCAACGCTTCCGAACCTCAGGTTGTGATTTATTGCTCAGCGTAAGAACAGGCCCCTCGTGTCGCTCAGCTCTCTATCTGAGATGGTGGTGGTGAAATTAAGACGGGCTGTCTTTCGGGGAATGCCTTCTGCTTTCCACTTTAGAGTCTTTTGTTTGCTTCTCTCCTGCCAAAAAAAAAACAAATAAAATAAAAGTCAGAGTTTCACTTGGGAAAGTTATTATGGCTCCTTACCGGAAAGTAGGTCTAGCGTTTGGGGGCATATGGTGACGACAGTATTTGGAAGAAGAAGTGCTAGGCGGATGGGATAAATATCATATTGTTGAATAGCCTCCTAGGCTATCATTAGGTGTCTTTCAAAGAAAGAAAGAAAGAAAGAAAGAAAGAAAGAAAGAAAGAAAGAAAGAAAGAAAGAAAGGAAAAAGAAAGAAAGAAAGAAAGAAAGAAAGGAAGGAAGAAAGAAAGAAAGAAAGAAAGAAAGAAAGAAAGAAAGAAAGAAAGAAAGAAAGAAAGAAAGAAAGAAAGAAAGAAAGAAAGAAAGAAAGAAAGAAAGAAAGATGATATAAATGGGACTGCGGCAAGATGGGAGATATGGCAAATGTGTGGTTGCAAAACTTGACTGGAAAAACTGAATGTAAGTTATGACTGGAGAGACCTGCATGTAGAGGGAGTTCTAATAAACTTGGAACATTAAGACGAGTGAGTATCATGTGAAACTGTGGAGTGGATTCTTGTGTCTTAGGACCCGGTCCATTGGCGCGCTATTGTGAACAACGTAACGGAATTGTCGTGTTCCGTAAAAGGTGGGAAATGTATTGAGCAGCCGATCCACTGTCAGCTTCTCAATTCCTCCTGCGTATGAGTAGTTAACTACTCGTACCTGCGCAGTAAAACCACTGCGCTTCACAAGCTGTCGGGTTGCCGGTCATTTTGGCCGGCATTTTTTTTTTATTTTGTCAATATGTTCAATGACTGCTATGACAGCACAGTGAAATAGGGCACGGCAGTCTATTTATAGTCCTAACATACCCACCATCTCAGCTTGTTTTATGTTTTGTAGCATCTAGGTCTACAAAATCTCCAAGAATCAGTCGTGAATGTTACGCTGGAGCGGAATACATGATAATCGCTTGTGTAAAAGGACAGATGAAATCGTCCCTGTGCACACCATGAAGCCATATGGGGCAGTGGATGTAGATCCTAGCTCTATACATTCTTAACTTTCGGCAATAGAAAGAGATTTGATCAGCTTCAAGCGCCGGCTGCTTTACCTCCGAGGAAAGAGTCCTCGGTACCAAATGAGTACGAGTGCGGATGGAGCGAAGTGGCGGTATGGAACCTCATGCTCATTCCGATAACCCAACCGTCGATGGCCGGTTGTACAGCCAAAAGCCTAGTCACTGTCTTTCGTCATAGTCACTATAACCCTAATATTAATAACATTTCAAATTCATCTTGTTTTCTTGTGCAACGGGGGAAACAGGAGTAGCTTAATGAATATTGTGACTGGCTGCCGGACTAAAGACCGCGGTTTGATTCCCATCAGTGGTGAAAATTATCGCGTTTCCGTTTGGCCTAATCCGGCTGTAACGTCCACTCAGCAACTACTGATTTATAAAGAAATCCTTTCCCTGGTGGTAGAAGGGGCTTTACACAAACCACTCACTTCCGTCCATTGTTGTGGTTAAGAATCGACACCCCTATTTCCTCACAGGCGTCCATGACGCGATGTTTAATTAATCACACTGAGAACTTAAACTTCGCCTTTCTGTACAACGGCAGTGTCACCTGCAACCAATGAACGTCATCCTGACAGTGATCCGTGATACAAAAATTATGTGGCTCGCTGAATATTAGGAACTTCTCGGTATAATGCTAGCACTAAGAACTGCTCTGCGGTTTTGATGCTGCTTCTCAAGCCTCTCCTCTCCTCTCTTCCCTTCTCCTTTTCGCAGTCACTCAAACGCTCTCCAAGGCGGTTCTGAATGTTTGATGAGATTAAGACAGAAAACATGTTCTCGTCATCCAGCTTGGGACAGACAGTAGACACAAGTTTGCATATCGGTTGGTATATGTGGCGAAAAGTTGATCTACCAAGTTGTCCGCGGGGTTGGGTTATATAATTTGTACATGTCAGTTAGGAAACGGCTTCTGGAGAAGGAGGTTTTCGGTGCTACGCGGGAGTTCCGAGTTCAGTTTCTAATGAAAAGGATGTGGAAGGCAATGTTTTTCATTTTACTGAATCGATGAGGTAACTAACCTATACAAAAATTAACTTTAAAACTTGAGGTATTAATCGATTCCTTAATCGTATTCCTGCATTTTGATCTAAAGTTAAATTTGCCTTTAATAATAATAATAATAATAATAATAATAATAATAATAATAATAATAATAATAATAATAATAATCGCAACTTAAGCTGCTAGACTTCTGTGCTATTAAGCTGATTGTCTTCCGAAGTTGTGCTGTGACGAATGAAAGGTTAGCCGTTTAAATAATATTAAAATTTCGTCCAGCATTTGGCAAATGGCGTCCCTGTCACCACGGCATGGGGCGTCCTCGGGGTGCGGATGTAGGAACGGCCTTCAATATGGACGGTAGCTACAAATATATATTGAAGAAGTAGTCGTGGATAGCTGACAAGAGGTGGGCCTCCAGCTTGGGGGTTGGGCGAGGTGCTAACAACTCCTCACCACAAAAACTGGCCTAGTTACGAATCAGATGCATGTGCTTCGGACTTGGACCAATGCTTTGGTACGACCTAAGTTTTTAATAAACAGGTTAACCAGAATGGCTTGAAATAAATGGCACACATCAGCCTTTGGTTTATGCAGATGATGTTAATTCATTGCGTGGAGGAGTACATATTATAAAGAAAAACACAAAGTTTTAATAGTTGCTAGGAGGGAGACTGGACTAGAAGAAAATGCTGATAAAATTAAGTACATGGTCATGTCTCGAGATCAGAATGCAGGACGAAGACACAGTACAAAAATTGATAAAAATTCCTTTGAAAGGGTGGAAAATTTCGAATATTTGGGGACAACCGTAACAATAAAAATTCTATTCAGGAAGTTATTAAGCGCAGATTAAAGTAAGCGAATGCTTGCTACCGTTCGGTGCAGGACCTTTTGTCTTCCAGAGTGCTACCCAAAAATATGAAGATTAAGATATACCAAACTATAATTTTGTCTCTTGTGTGTGGGTGTGAAACATGGTCCCTGACATTGAGGGTGGAACGTAGGCTGCGGGTGTTTGATAATAGGATGCCGAGGAGAACATTTGGGTCTAAAAGGGACGAGGTAACAGGGGAATGGAGGAAACTACATAATGAGGAGCTCAATGGTCTTCATTCCTCACCAAATATTATTCGGGTGATCAAATCGAGAATGAGATGGGCGGAGCATGTAGCACGTATGGGGTACAGGAGAGGTGCATACAGAGTATTGGTGGGGAAACGTAAGGGAAATAGACCATTTGAGATCCAGGCGTAGATGGGAGGATAATCTTAAGATGGATCCTCAGGGAGGCATTGACTGGATTGATTTGGCTGGGGATAGGGACAGCTTTCGGACACTTGTGAATGCGGTAATGAACCTTCGGGTTCCATAAAATGCGGCGAATTCCTTGACTAGCAGTGAGAGTTAAAATACCTTCAGGAACTTCAGTATTTCTGCAGTGTTTGACAGTCGTCAGTATCACAGGTGTTTCGAATAGTTACTGTACCGTACCTGAATGGTATGCCTGTTGTTTATATGCATGTGCGTCTCGGTCTGTCCGCCCTTGGTCTAAGAGCAAACACATTCAGAGCGTTTTGGAGAATTAAGTGCCCAGAAGAATATTTTGGCTGGAGAAGGTGGACAGACTTTTCGAAAAATAATTTAATGTGATATGCAAGTAAAAATGGAGGATGAAATGTCGGTCTTGAATATGGAGACATTACTGCTGCGTAGAAAATTGTAATCGGAAACACAGAGGTGACGAGGACGCTTGGGAGACCAGCATGTAGATGGGAGGATAATATTAAAGAGAATTTTGGACTAAATTCTTCTGACTCAGTCTAAGAAAAAATGGCGATCCTTCGTGAACAATGTAAAGAACCTTCGATTTCCGTCAGAGGCAGAAAATTTGTCGACCGGATCCTTAGCGTCGTACGTGGTGCGGTGCTTGGGGGAGTTTATCAGTTACGAGATAATTAGTCTGCAGTGAGAATGCCTACCGACCGAAAGACCGGAGTTTAGTTCCCGGCAGAAAGATAGATTTTTCCCCTTGTCACTAGTGAAGCCTTCAGTTCATTTGCATCGGAACTCTTCCTCGGGGCTCAAATCAGTTAGGGCTTAAAACTGAAAACTGGCCTGCTTGTGATATCGGGGTAGCGTAGAGAATGCCTTTACCACACTTTTCAGCATTTATGTTATCCTTAAGCATGCCGACAGCATTGCTTCCTGTATCATTCTGGTTTACAATATATAGTCGCACGGTCGAGACCAAGTCTGCTTTACACCGTGTGAGGGCACACGATTTGTTTGTATTAACAAGCAAATGAATTCCCTCAAATGATTCGTCACTGTGAAGCTGGCGCCTGGTGTAAATGTATGATGGCCGTTAGGCCGATAACCACAGTGCGCGCTCCTCTGTGTAGGAGGACAAGAATGTAAACCTAGGTCAACTGGAGAATAAATTAGAACTACCAGACCTTAAGTATCACTGGCATGATCACTCAAGAAGAACGGAGGTGCAGCGCTGTTAGTCCACACCGGAGAGGTAGGAAACTTGACGTAAACAGTTTCACATTCCTCGTTTTAAAGTGGAGGGTACTATTTGAATTAACCTTAAAAGCACAGGGCGTGAGAACATATACTGGATTAATCTGGCTCAGGATCGGATCCAGTGGTTGAGTCTTGTGGACAGGGCGAAAATTCTTCGGGTTTCATAAAAGATAGCATTGCTTGTCTAGTTGCACGACTATTACCTCCTATAGAAGAACAAATCACCATGGTGCCAGTAACATTTCGAATGAAACGACTAATGTGTGACGGTATCAAAACTCTCTGGTAGTATTTATCATGTTTTTAGGTTACACTCTTGCTCCAAATATACGTCACTTCTCGCTTCATACATATCGATTCTCAGCCGCGACACCTGCCCATATTTTGCTCTGGCAGCTTTTCCTTGAATAGTGCATTTCTATTAAGACTTAAAAATATTGTCTAACCGAAGCAATAAATAATTTTACCTGGTGTATCGTGGTATATAAGCCTAATTGGAGCTTTCTGATTTATTTAATATCTGATTTCACGAACAGAGAGCGAAACTACACTCACTTTAATGTTGTTTTGTTGAAATGTAGTGTATTGCAATTTTGTTGTGACTTTAATTCCCTCTGAATTTGCTATGGCCTGATGAAGAAGAGGATGCAAGCCAGCACGAAGTGGAATATTCTGCTGTCCAGATTTTGTAAAGATAACTAAATATTCCATCTTCTGCTTTCATTGTACCTCGTATATAAACGTAAAAGTGAAGTTTACGTCTGGAAACCTTCGAGTGTTTAAATTTAGAAAGTATTTTCACTTCTTTAAAACATTTTCTTTATTTCTTTTAGGATGGATCCTCCAGATAAATATCTGTATTTTGACTCGTTGTATGTTCCTGCATGTTTATATACTGACTGTATGGCCGTGTGTGATGATAGTTGTTCCCATAAGGAACAAACACGCTTTGGTATTGGATATACGTACGTATGTATAGACTATAACCATACAAAACCATTAAATCTTCAATAGCCCGAGAAGTCCAAACAAACACCAACAAGACGGAACTAGACATGAAATGAAAAAGTCGGTTGTTTCTACGAATTGACATTAGGTTGGTGAACCAAAAAGCAGAAGCAAGCGAAGGAACTGCGAGAGGTATTGATGAGTTTATGATAGACAGCTTATTATGTTTGGCTCGGCAATAAGTCATGTTGGTCATAATTGCTATACACTTGTCAGTTCTGCAGGGATTGATCTTTATTTGCTGGAAAAAGCAAGTAGATACTGGTGGAACAAGAGTGAAAAATACACTACACAGTATTAAAATGCGTTCTGTTTTGCAAACCTCATCGGGCTCAAAGAACATACAACAGCACATACGGGTGCACTGTAAAGATATTCGCGCTCGAGACAGTGGGCATCTTCGTTCTGCTTCTCTGTGTTTTGGGTTTTGTCACATAATCATCACATTGAAAGCTTCTTATCTTAACTAGATATTCTGTTTAAGTTATGAAGGTAACAGATGTCAAAATCTCTTCTCTGAGCCAAATATGGTCACCAAATTAAGAAGATTGAGATGGGCGGTACATGTAGTACTGGTGCGAGTTACAAAGATGTGTGTGAAAATCTTAATTGGAAAACCCGAAACGGAGAAGCAACATTGGAGATCTAGGCCTAAACTTAATATTCTGTAATAATATAAATATTTGTACCATAGAAATAGATTTCGAGGCGTTTTCTGCAAGTATTCGGCTCAGGATAGGATAAAATAAAGGGGCCTTTGAATTCAATGATGCTTCTTTTGGTTCCGCAGAAGGCGAGGTATTTCGTGACCAACTGATCAGCTGTGTGTGCCTGAAGTGCGATTGTACTCTTTTTAGTCAATCATGCTGGCACATTCGTTTAGTTGCAACACTTACGTTTTTCGAAGTGGAGAATAATACAAAATATATTAATTTTTTGATTAAGTCGCAGTTACGATTAAAAAATACATTTTTATTCTGAACTATAGAAGTCACGAGTTAAACACCGCTGGCGGTTTACATTCACTAGTAATTACAGCGAAATGTTGCTGTAGTGAGTCATGCACATTACGTGTCCCTAACGTTTCCTTATATAAAGAGGTGCTTGATCAGATAAAGACGCAGCAGCACAAACTCTATTTCTTTAACGTTCTAGAAACTATCAACTCCCTCCACCCCCTTCCAAAATCCTTTGTTTGCCTACATTCCTAAAATAAAATTTATGGGATCTTAAAGACTCAAAACTTCCTTTATGTTTAACCCATAACTATTTTAACAGCGTATATATGCCCCAGGACCGCACAGGTTCCTGACAAGTTTGACTGCTGGTGTATGAAATGGGGCTGTCTGGTAAACACGTCTGTACCTGAACAAGTGAAGGAAAACATAACGACAGCAGTATGTGTAACATCATCAGACTGTCTTCGTCTCGACTGAACGACTTGATTTCTACTGACTGTAACCTAAACGATACCCAGCTGGGTGTATCTCGATGCTTGAGTGTGAGGAATTCATGTGTACATGTGGGTGTGTGTGTGTGTGTATGTGTGTGTGTATGTATGTATGTTTGTATTTATTTATTTATGTATATATGTATGTATTTATTTTGTATATATGTATATATTTATTTATTTTTATATAAGTACTTACGTATATATATATATATGTATGTGTGTATTTATTTTTGTATGTAAGTACTTACGTATATATGTATGTATGTATGTATTTCTTTATTTTTGTATGTAAGTACTTATGTATAGATGTATGTACGTGTTTATTTATTTATTTTTGTATGTAAGTACTTATGTATATATGTACTATGTACGTAGGTATGTATGTATGTATGTATGTGAGTGTGCATGTTTGCACGTATGCAGCTATGTATGTATGTACGTTTGTGTGTATGTACGTATGTACTCTACTGCAATTTGCATTAGGTGCGTGCATATTTGTAGATGATCTTTTTGATTGTACGGCCCGCATCTCATTATGTTCATATAAATAAATTCCTGTAAATGTGAAGACAGGCAATCTACGTATGACGTAACACTGTGGCACGGTCGTGCAGCCATTGTAGCAGTGGAAAAGCAATAAGTATTACATATTCCGACCGAGAGTGTGTATTTGTAGCCTCAGATATCCAGCATGCAATGCGCATGCACCATATTGCCATCTGTGGCTGCGCGGCTCTACTATGTTTTGCTACGTCATCGCATAAACGGCACGATATTCGAAAAATAGTTATTGAACATACAATGTGTGTTTTTATTTTCTCTACACCTTTTTTCCCCGAAACATTTCTCATCCTAAGAATAACTGAGCGAGATATGATCAAAAATATATTTTTGGTCTTCATGTCAATTATCCGTCATCCTTGTCAAATTTTTACGAAACTTGAATTTTCTCGTCAGATTTTCGAAAAATGTTCAAATATCAAATTTTCTGAAAATCCTTTCAGTGGGAGCCGAGTCGTTCCATGTGGAGAGACAGACGGACAGACACGACTAAACCAATTGTCCCTCTTCGCAACTTCGCGAACGAGTCTTAAACATCCGCTGGTACTCGGTAACGGAGTCCATGGAAGAGAACCTGTTTAAGAAGCTGACGGGCTGCCGGTCTTTTACTGGACCAGTTATTTTTTGAGTGAGATAATGTGGTTCTCTATAGTGTTGGTATAGATGTTCGTCGTTAGAACCTATCGTAATTATAATCGCATTCTTATACTAAAAATACAAACTGGGAAACTTATCGCCAAATAATAAGAGAAAAAGCAAAATTATCAATAAAACTCAAAGACTACAAACATAGAGTTAGAGACAAGCAACCTAATCAAAGTACTACAAAATGCTGCTAAGGAAGCCACCCCCAATAGCGATCCTCAAAACACAACTAACAACATACCTTACAAAATCAAGAAATTAATAGCCGAAAAGAGAAAAGCCAGGTCTACCTGGCAAAGAACTCACACTCCGGACAGCAGGAAAAGATACAACAAAACAAACAACAAATTAAAATCCAAACTCCAAGAAATGCGAAACGAATCATTCAAAGCTTACGTCTCCAGCCTTAAAAGAGACGATAACACCATCTGGAAACCAATAAAACACAAGAAAAAACCCACGGTATCACAACCCCCAATACGTAAAAACTCAACACCTCCAGGACCTTGGGCAAAAAGTGACAAAGAATAAGCTAACCTATTTGCGGAACATCTTTCAGAAGTATTCTCTCCACACACCAACGACCCCAATCAGGAAGTGGAACAAGATCTAGCAACTGCTATACATCAGCAAGAACGTCTCAAACCATTCACCCTAAAAGAAATCAAAAATGAAATCACAAAGTTAAACCACAAAAAGGCACCAGGAATAGACCTAATTACTGCCAAAATGCTTAAAGAATTACCACAGGAAGGACTACTAAACCCCATGTACATACTTAACGCCATAATACGTCTAGAATACTGGCCTAAGTCATTAAAGCAGGCACAAATCATAATGCTACCTAAACCTGGGAAGAACCCAATAGACGTCACATCCTATCGACCAATAAGCCTACTGCCCACAATTTCAAAAGTACTGGAGAAACTAATATTCAAAAGGATCAATAAAGAGTCGAACCCGCAAGAATGGATCCCAAACCACCAATTCGGTTTCAGACAGGCTCACTCCACAATACAACAATGCCACCGCGTAGCAGACACCATCAAAAAAGCTCTGGAAAACCATCAATTATGCACAGCAGCATTTTTAGACGTCAGCCAGGCATTCGACAAAGTCTGGCACCCAGGACTACTTTTCAAAATTAAAAAAATTCTACCCATAAAATATTACAACCTACTAAAATCATATTTACAGGAGCGTCACTACGTAACTAAATACAACAACGAAACCTCACGTAGCTTCCAAATCCACTCTGGAGTACCCCAAGGAAGTATCCTCGGCCCCTTACTCTACATACCATACACATCAGACCTACCGACATTCAGGGACACAAAGATGGGCACATTTGCCGACGACACAGCCATATTTGCAACCCATGCTTACCCCACGACAGCCTCACGAAATCTCCAGGAACACCTCCTCACCATACAGAATTGGCTACAAAAATGGAAAATAAAAGTAAACGAAACCAAGTCATCACATATAACATTCACCCTCAGGAAAGAC
>Ga0209629_10003059_pt1 | contig 11762 bp, 11 predicted proteins | sample TergutCu122P5_FD_187286 | JGI IMG/M metagenome (GOLD analysis project Ga0209629, IMG submission 187286) | Cubitermes ugandensis P5 segment gut microbial communities from Kakamega Forest, Kenya - Cu122 P5 (SPAdes) (version 2) | ecosystem: Host-associated > Arthropoda: Insects > Digestive system...
CCGGCTCCGGCGGCATTTTCGGCCTGATCCGGAAAAAGGCGCGGATCCGCGCCGAACCGCGTCAGGAGGAGGCCCCAGCAGTCGGTTTTTCCGAACGGCCACGAGCCGAACGGCCACGAGCCGAGCGGCAACGAAGCGAACGGCCACGAGCTGAACAGCCACCGGTCGAAGCGCCACACGCCGAAGAGCGGCAGGCCCGCCACATGGACGACGCGGCGCTGGACGAAGAGACGCCGCAAACGGTCAGCCCGGAAAGCTTGGCCGCGGTTCGCGATATTCTTGGCGACATGCTGCGTCTCATGGAGATGCCATCGACGGTTGAGACCAGCGCCGACGGTCTGCTCGTCACCTGCAACATCACCAGTCCGTTCGAGGAAGAATTGGTCGGCCAGGACGGGCGCACCATCGACAGCCTCCAGTACCTTCTGCGCAAAATAGCGGCCAGGCGGTGTCCGGAGCCGCTGCGGATCGCCGTCAATATCGGCGATTTCCGTGAACGCCGCCTGGAAGAGTTGCGAACCATGGCCACGCAGTTGGCCGACGAGGTACGGCAAAACGGCAAGACCCGCATTATTCCGGCCTTAAACCCGGCCGAACGCCGGGAAATCCATCTGCTCTTGCAAGACGACCCGGAGGTGCGCAGCCGCTCGGTCGGCGATGGCATCTTCAAACGGGTGTTGATCTTCAAACCGGGGCGTCCGTCCGGTAAGATCGGAACGCGGCGGCCGGCCAAACGCGAGCCGGGCGGCAAGACACCAGCCAACGGCGATTAATGGCGTGATGCCGCCATTGCCATGCAACCGTTCGCTTCCGAGAGCACCATCGCCGCCATCGCCACGCCGGTGGGCGCCGGCGGTATCGCTATAATCCGCATGTCAGGGAGCCAGGCGCTGCCGATCCTCCGCGCCGTTTTCCGCCCGCGTGCCGCGACAACCTCCTTCCGCAGCCACCAACTGTACTATGGTCAGGTGATTGACCCTGGCAGCGCCACTGTCATCGACGAGGTTCTTGCCGTCTTCATGGCGGCGCCGAAGAGCTATACCCGCGAAGATGTGGTGGAAATCCACGGCCACGGCAATTTTCTCCTCGCAAATCGCCTGTTGGAAGTGCTGCTGGCTCAAGGCGCGACGCTCGCCAAACCGGGTGAGTTCACGAAACGGGCCTTCATCAATGGCCGCATCGACCTGACCCGCGCCGAAGCCGTCCTCGACCTGCTGACGGCGAAAACCCGCAAGGGTCTCGACCTGGCCGAACGGCAACTGGCCGGCGCCCTGTTTCAGCGGATCGAGGAAATCCGTAACCGGCTGATCGACATGACGGCGCTGCTCGAAGTGGCCATCGACTTCCCCGATGACGAAGTTGATCTTGTCGATTGGCCGCTTTTGGCGCGGCAAATGCAGAATGAAATCGCAACGCCGCTTGCCGATCTGCTCGCCGCGACACGTCAGGGAGAACTGCTGCGCGGCGGCGCCACGGTGGTGATTTGCGGCCTGCCCAACGCCGGCAAATCGAGTCTGTTGAATGCCCTGTTACGGCGCGACCGCGCTCTAGTCACGGCCATCCCCGGCACGACCCGTGATACCATCGAGGAGTATTTCGATCTGAACGGCCTGCCGGTACGCTGCATCGACACAGCGGGCATCCGGCAAGAAGCCGATACCATCGAAGAACAGGGCATTGCCCGCGCCCGCGCCGCCATCGCCCGCGCCGATCTCCTCTTGTTCATCCACGACGCCACCCAGCCCTGGCGCGAAGCCGAGGATGAACTGCTGGCCGAAATCGGCGGCAAAGAGATTCTCTTTTTGGTCAACAAAATCGACGCGGCGCCCAACGCGGAGCAGTCGATACCGCCTTTACCGGGCCAGCCGCTGTTCATTTCCGCCACCACGGGCGCCGGCCTCGATACCCTGCGCCAGGCGATGTTCACAAAACTCACCGATGGCGCCAGCCAGTGGGAAGAAAACGCCTGCGCCCCCAACCTGCGCCAGGCCGAGATCCTGCGCCAGGCGCTTGCCGCCATCCGGCGCGCGCGGGAAACGCTCGCCCTGCACGCCCCCGACCTCTTGGCCGTTGACCTGCGCGAATGCCTCGACGCCCTAAACGGCATCATCGGCCTGACCACGACTGAAGACATCCTCGACGCCGTCTTCAGCCGCTTCTGCCTGGGAAAATGAGGGCTATTGTCTCATCTTCGAGACGATGCAGAGGCGTAAACCCTGGCCTTTTACTTTTCCTTCTTGCCCTTTATTGCACTAGGTGTTAGTTTCCACCCATGGAACGGATACTGAAAACGCGGCTGTTTATGCGCTGGATGCGGAAAACCGCCTTGTCCGATGCGGCTCTTGAACAGGCAGTCGTTGAAATGCGACAAGGGCTCGTGGACGCGGGACTTGGCGGCAATTTGTTCAAAAAAAGGGTGGCTTTGCCGCACAGAGGGAAAAGAAGCAGCGTCCGAACAATTGTGGCGACAAATATCAGGACGCGCTGGGTATTTGTTTTCGGCTTTGAAAAGGGCGAGCGTGACAACATCAACAAGCAGGAGTTGGAACTGTTGCAACGATATGCCAAGGCCTTGCTTGCCTGTGACGATGCCACAATCGATTTACTGATTGCGCGCTCGGATCTGGGAGAAATTTGCCATGAAGAAAAAAAGTAGAATTATCGAAGAGATGTACGAATCCATGAGGGATCTGCACGCCGTTGGTATTGTTGACGATCGGGAAATGAACGAGGTTGCTTCTATCCATGATTCATACAAGGCTCCGCAGTATTCGGCAGCCATGGTCAAGAATCTGCGCCAGCAACTGAACCTCACGCAGGTGAGTCTCGCCTCCGTGTTGAATACCTCGGCCTCCAGCGTGCGGCAGTGGGAACAAGGGGCGAAAAAACCGGGAGGCCCGTCCTGTAAGTTACTCCATTTGCTTGCCCAAAAAGGTATTTCTGCCCTGCTATAGTTCATTTTTTTGACAATGGCCGTGTCGCTGGCCTTCCCCTACAACTTTTCCCGAACAGCGCCCATGTCACCCAGCAAACGAAAGTCTCCGAAACAGGACACCGAACCACAAGAGGCCGCCGCCTTATCGGCGGCTCAATCTTCCCTGAAGTCCGAGTTCGATCTCGACCGCCCGGAGTGGTATCTGAACCGGGAACTGACCTGGCTGCAATTCAATAAAAGGGTGTTGCACGAGGCGCGGGACGGGCGTAACCCGCTGCTTGAGCGTGTCTTTTTCCTGTCTGTGGTCGGCTCGAACATCGACGAGTTTTTCATGAAACGCATCGGTGGTCTGAAGCAGCAGGTCGGCGCCGGCGTCACCACACCGAGCGTCGATGGCATGTTGCCGCAGCAGCAGATCGACGCCTGCTATGCCATGGTGACCGGTTTGCTCGCCGATCTGTGGCAGACGGAAACCGAACTGTGGGCGCTGCTCGAAGCCGAGAATATCCGCTTCTGCCGTTACGGCGACCTCAGCCCCGGCCAGCAGAAGGAAATGGATCGTTTTTTCCGCCAGGACATCTATCCGCTCCTGACGCCGCAGGGCATCGATCCGGCTCATCCATTTCCGTTCATTTCCAATCTGTCGCTGAACCTTTTAGTCTCGGCCAGCGAACAGGGCAGCAATCAGATTTTTTTGAACCGGGTCAAGGTGCCGAACGGCGTCGGCGTGCCGCGCTTCATTCGTGTCGGGCGTGGCCATCTCTACACGACCTTTGAGGACCTGATTGCCAACAACCTCGACATCATCTTTCCGGGGCTGGTCGTACACAGTTGCGAGCTGTTCCGCGTCACGCGCAACGCCATCACCGAGCGGTTGACTGAACAGGCCAACGACCTGCTGGCGATGATTGAAACGGCGCTGCGTGACCGCAAGTTCGCCGATATTGTCCGTTTACAAATTGGCGACTGCATGAGCGAGCAGCACCGCGGCATGTTGGCCGCCGAGCTGAAAATCGACCACGATACCGATGTCTGGGTTACCACCGGCGGCATGATGGCCAAACGCGACCTGGTCGAGATAAGCCGCATCGACCGTCCGGATCTGCATTTCCCCTCGCATCAACCCTGTGATCACCCCGGCCTGCTCGCCGACGATCCGAATATCTTCCATGTGCTGCGGCAAAAAGGCTCAATTCTGCTCCAGCACCCCTATGAATCCTTCGACACCTCGGTCGAGCGTTTCCTGCGCGAGGCCTCACAGGACCCGAAGGTCCTGGTCATCAAAATGACGCTGTACCGCACCGGCAGCAAATCGCGGATCATCCAGTATCTGCTCGACGCCGTCCAGAACGGCAAGCAGGTGGCGGTGGTGGTCGAGCTGATGGCCCGCTTCGACGAATCGGCCAACATCAAATGGGCTGAGGCGCTGGAAGAGGCGGGGATTCATGTCACCTACGGCGTCGTCGGCCTGAAAACCCACAGCAAGGTGACCTTTGTCGTCCGCCGCGATTACGATGGCCTCCGGCGCTACGCCCATATCGGCACCGGCAACTACCACGCCGGCACCGCCCGCCAGTACAGCGATATGGGTCTTTTGACCACCGACCCGGTGCTGTGCGAGGACCTGACCGAGCTGTTCAATTACTTGACCACCGGGTTCGCCCCGGCGCGAAAATACAGCAAACTTCTGCCGGCGCCAAAGAGCCTGAAACGGGCGCTTCTGAAAAAGATCGAGCGCGAGATGCGTCTGCACAGCCCGGAGAAACCGGGCCGCATCCAGTTCAAATGCAACGCCCTCGAAGACAGGGATATAACCAAAGCCCTGTATCTGGCCTCGCGGGCCGGGGTGAAAATCGACCTGATCATCCGTGACTCCTGCCGTCTGCGCCCAGGCATCGCCGGGCTTTCCGACAACATCCGGGTCATGGCCATCGTTGGCCGTTTCCTCGAACATGCCCGTATCTACTATTTTCACAACGGCGGCGAGGAAGAGTATTTCATCGGTTCGGCCGATCTGATGAAACGCAACCTGGAGATGCGCGTCGAGGCGGTGGTGCCGGTCGAGGATGTCCGCTTGCAGGCCATGTTGCGGGAAATCCTCGATATTCAGACCGAGAACCGCCGCAGTGTCTGGGATATGCTGGAAAATGGCGAATATGTGCAGCGACAGGTGCGCGACGGCGATGACCCGCGCACCGTCCACGAGATTCTCATTGAAAAGGCGGAAAAACGGGTGGCCGACTCGCCGTTCGCCAGCAAGAAAAAAGGACGCCGGCAGGGCAAACGCGGCTCAGGGATGGAGCTTGGCTGAAAACATGGCGGCAAAGGCCGGCGGTATCGGCGTTTCGTAATGGTGCAGTTTGCCGTCGACCGGGTGGTGAAAGGCCAGCACCCTGGCGTGCAGGGCCAGCCGCTTCAACGGGTTGGTGGCGGAGCCGTATTTTTTGTCGCCGGCCACCGGATGACCAAGTTGTTGCATATGCACGCGGATCTGGTGCTTACGCCCAGTCTCGAGATGTAATTCCACAAGCGAATAGGCGCGGCTTACGGCCAGTCGCTTAAAATGTGTTACCGCTTCCTTGCCCTGATGCGGGTTGTCCGAAGCATATACCCGCATTGCCGTTGTTTCTTTGAGGTAGGATTTGATCGTCCCCGCCGCCTCGCCCAGCTTGCCTTCCACCACCGCCACATAGAGCCGCTCGGCAATGACATCGAGCCAGGAATCCTGAATCGTCCGCTTTATCTCCTCGTTCTTGGCGAAAAGCAAGAGGCCCGATGTTTCCCGGTCGATGCGGTGGACGACAAAGATTTTATTGTCAGGATCCTCCTCTTTCACATAGTCGCTCAGCATGGCGTAGGCGGTGCGCCGTTTTTCCTTGTCGGTGGCCACGGTCAACAGGCCCGACGGCTTGTTGACCACGATGAGGAAGTCGTCCTCGTGGACAATCGGCAAGGGCGGCAAACCCTGGCGCTGGATATTGGCCTGGCGTGGAACCAGGGTGACGCGCTGGCCCGCAGCCAGCGGATGATCGAACTGGCGGACAGCTTGGCCATCGACGAGCACGCGGCCAGCAGCCAACAGGTTTTTCAACCGCTTGCGCCCCTCGGTGGATAGTTGGCGGGCGAGAAAGGCCAACAGCTCTTCCGGCCCAGTGACGGCAAAATCGCTTTGTTTGTTCATAAGATGGTTGCGGAAAATCAGCTTTTCAGGCAGTGAGCGCCTGTTTTCTGTCTCCAAGGCAGACCATAGTGGAAAAACCGGCTGGGCGCATCTTTTTCTCAAAGCTTTTGGCAAGGGCTGGAATATGGTCGGAAATAAATGCCTGGGGCTTTTCTACCCCAGGCCCGCGTTATGCCATTTTTGACAACAAGCGATAAACCCCACCGCCCACTCCGGCGCGCCGTCGGCGTGGACATGGGTATACAGCGCCAGGGTGTTGCCGGTCAGCAGGCCATCGCGCCCGTCGGCGAAGCCCTTGCCCCGCGTCATGCGTAGGGCCAGCAGCTTTGGGTCGCCGGACCAGTCGAGCACGCGCGAATAGCGGAACTCGTGGCCGCGGATGAGCGTGCCGGCTGGGTAGAACGGGTTGTCGCCGTCGGTCTCGAAGTGGCAGTAGCCGTGCGCCTGCGGCTTGTCGCTCATCGCCAGCCGCACCGGGAAGATGCCTGCCATCGGGAAGACCTGGCCATCGACTTCCAGCGATTCGCACAAGTAGATTAGACCACCGCATTCGGCGTAAATCGGCAGGCCAGCCGCTGAGGACTGGCGCACCGCCGCGCGGAAGGAAACGTTGGCTGCCAGTTGCCGGGCGCTGGTTTCCGGGAACCCGCCGCCGATGTAGAGTCCATCCAAATCATCTGGTAAATACGGGTCGGTCAGGGCGTTGATCGATATCAGTTCGGCGCCGCGTGCCGCCAGCGCTTCGAGGTTTTCCTGGTAGTAAAATTGGAAGGAGGCGTCATCGAAGACGCCAATTTTCAAAGAAATTTCCGGTTTTCCCACCGCCATGGGCGCAAGCGTCGGCACCGGCACGCTTTTGCTGACGATCGTCTCGATATCGCAGTATTCCCGCGTCAGCCGCGCCAGCTCGGCGATGGCCTGGCCGTAACCGTCGTATTCCTGCCAGGGCAGCATACCGAGATGGCGCATCGGGAAAATGTCCTTGGCCAGGCGCGGGATGGCGCCGACCACGGCGATGCCGGTGGCGTTGGTCACCGCCGCCGCGATTACCTTTTCCTGGCGGCTGGTCGCCACCTGGTTGAGGATGACGCCGCCGATGTTCAGGCGCGGCTCGAATTGCCGGCAGCCGAGCACCAGCGCCGCCACGGTGCGCGTCATCTTCGTGCAGTTGACGACGAGGATCACCGGCAAATCGAGCAGTATGGCCAGGTCGGCGCTGGCGTAGCCGCCGGTGGCGGTGACGCCGTCGTAGAGGCCGCGGTTGCCTTCGATAAGCGCCAGATCGGCTCCGGCGGCGCGGCGGCGGAAATTTTCTTTGAGCAGATCCGTTGGGGTCAGGTAGGGATCGAGGTTGTAGCAGGGGCGGCCAGCCGCCAGCTTCAGCCAGCCGGCGTCGATATAATCCGGCCCCTTTTTGCAGGGCGCGATAATCCGTCCTTCTTGCCGCAATGCGGCTGTCAGGCCGACCGCGACCAGGCTTTTCCCCGAGCCACCGGACAAACCGGCGATGAGTAAACCCCTTGTCATCTCAATGCCCCTCTTTGCCCTGTTCGTGCCAAGCCCGCCGGTAGAGTTCCAGCAGCCGCTCTTCCAGCACCAGCCGTTGGCTTTCCACCGCCGCGCCATCGGCGTTCGCCGGTACCGTCATGGTTTCGCCGAAATACACCTCGACGCGGGAGAAGGGTTTGGGGACGACCGTTCGGTCCCAGGATTTGATGGTCCAGTAACGGTTGGCGGCGCAGACGATGGGCAAAATGATACCTTGGCTGTGGGCGGCCAAGAGCACCGAACCCGGCTGCGCCCGCAGCGCCGGGCCCTGTGAGCCGTCGGCGACGATGGCGCAGTTGCGGCCAGCCAGGGCATGGCGGATCAACTCCTTCAATGCCGCGACGCCACCACGATGCCGCGAACCGCGCACCGTTTCCACGCCGAGGCGCCTGAGCAAGCGGGCGATATATTCGCCGTCGCGGCTGGCGCTGACCATGGCGACACAGGAATAGCGCCGCATCCGGTAAATGACCATCGCCAGCGAATAATGCCAAAGCGAGCCGACCACTGGCCTGCCGCTGGCCACCGCCGCCGTCAGATGTTCTTCGCCATGGCTTTTGACGCGGCAGGTGACGAACAGCAGCCGTAACAGCCAGTAGAGCAGCCACGGCGCGGCGCGGATCGATAGCTCGTAGATAAAGCCGTGGTCTTTCATCCGATCTCGATCTCCAGCAAACGTAGTGTTTTGATGCGGTCGCGCAGCCGCGCCGCCTCCTCGAAGGCCAGCTCTTGCGCCGCCGCCCGCATCTCCTTTTCCAGGCGGGCGATTTCCTTGTCCAGCTCGGCAACGCTGCCATAAGCCGGCAAAGGCTCGGCGGCATACGGCAGATCATCGGCCATATCGACGGCGCTGTAGCCGCCGGTTTGGCGCAGATGCCGCCGCATGGTGTCTTTGATCGTCGAAATCACGGTTGTCGGGACAATGCCATGCCGCCGGTTATGTTCCTCCTGCATGGCTCGGCGGCGCTCGGTTTCCGAAATGGTCGCGGCCATCGAGCCGGTGATGTGATCGGCGTAGAGGATGACCAGGCCCTGGGCGTTGCGCGCGGCGCGGCCACAGGTCTGGATCAGCGACCGCTCGCTGCGCAGGAAGCCTTCCTTGTCGGCATCGAGCACGGCCACCAGCGACACCTCGGGAATATCCAAACCTTCGCGCAAGAGGTTGATGCCGATGAGCGTCTGGAATTCGCCATGGCGCAGATCACGGATCAGCTCGACGCGCTCGAGGGTTTTGATCTCAGAATGCAGATAGCGGGCCCTCACCCCGACCTTGACATAGTATTCGGTCAAATCTTCGGCCATGCGTTTAGTCAGGGTAGTGACCAGCACCGCCTCGCCCCTCGTCTCGCGCAGCCGGATTTCCGCCAGCAGATCATCGACCTGGGTCTTGGCCGGGCGCACCTCGATTTCCGGGTCGAGCAGGCCGGTCGGGCGGATGATCTGCTCGACGATCCGCCCCTCCGATTCCTTGATTTCGTAATCGCCGGGCGTCGCCGACACGTAGACCGCCTGGTTGATGCGGGCGTGAAATTCCTCAAAGCGCAAAGGGCGGTTATCGAGCGCCGACGGCAGGCGGAAGCCGAATTCGACGAGCGTCTTCTTGCGTGAATGGTCGCCGTTGTACATGCCGCCCAACTGGCCGATGGCGATATGGCTCTCGTCGATGAAGAGCAGGTAATCCTCGGGGAAATAGTCGAGCAGGTTCGGCGGCGGCTCGCCCGGCGCTTTGCCGGTCAGGTGGCGGCTGTAGTTTTCAATTCCCGTGCAGTAGCCGAGTTCCTGAATCATTTCCAGATCGAATAGGGTGCGCTGCTCCAGGCGCTGGGCTTCGAGCAGGCGGTTTTCGCGGTGAAAAAAATCGAGCCGGTCTTGCAGTTCGGCCTTGATCGTCGTCATCGCCGTGGTCAGGCGGTCTTTCGAGGTGACGAAATGGCTGCCGGGAAAGACCGTGTAGTTTTCCAGTTTTTCCATGACTTTGCCGCGCAAGGGGTCGATGACGGCGATGGATTCGACGGTATCGCCGAAAAATTCCAGGCGGATGGCCCGGTCTTCCTCATGCACCGGGAAAATGTCGAGCACGTCGCCGCGCATACGAAAGGTGCCGCGATGGAAGTCCATGTCATTACGCTCATACTGCAAATGCACGAGCCGCCGCCGCACCTCATCCGGTGGATAATCCTGACCCCGTTCGACGAAGAGGTGCATATTCATGTATTCGTCGGGCGAGCCGATGCCGTAGATGCACGACACCGAGGCGACGATCAGCACGTCGCGCCGCGTCAACAGCGAGCGCGTGGCCGAATGGCGCATGCGGTCGATGGCGTCGTTGATCGCCGAATCCTTTTCGATATAGGTGTCGGACTGCGGGATATAGGCTTCCGGCTGATAGAAGTCGTAGTAGGAAACGAAATACTCGACGGCGTTGTGTGGAAACAATTCCTTGAACTCACTGAATAACTGGGCGGCAAGGATCTTATTCGGCGCGATGACCAGCGTCGGCCGCTGCACCGCTGCCACCACGCCGGCCATGGTGAAGGTTTTGCCGGAGCCGGTGACGCCCAACAGCACCTGGCTGCGGCTGCCGCTGACGATGCTTTCGGTCAGCCGGGCTATGGCCTCGGGCTGGTCGCCGGCGGGCTGGTAGGGAGAAACGAGTTGAAAGTGCTGGCTCATGGTCGTGTGCGGGAAAAAGGTGAGCGTGGCATTACCAAACTGTCCCCGTTTTCGCAACTATCGCGACGACGGCTATCACCGCTTGCATTGCCGCTTGCCAAGCCAGGCCCGGTGCGGTATAAAGCCAGCCTCATTGCCGGAGTGGTGAAACTGGTAGACGCACTGGACTCAAAATCCAGCGGGCGCAAGCCCATGTCGGTTCGATTCCGACCTCCGGCACCACAGAAAATCAATGGCTTGCCAGCTTTCGCCTGGCAAGCCATTTTTTGTTGAACTGGCAAAAACTTGCAATGCCTGCTTTTGTGCAGGCTTTCTTTGTTGTGCTCTGTATCGCCAGGCGATACAATACCCCCATGATAACGAGTTTCAAACATAAAGGGCTTGAGTCTTTTTACAAGACAGGCTCGACCAAAGGAATACAGCCAGGCCATGCCACCAAGTTGCGGCTGATTCTGGCGGTGCTCGACGTCGCCACCGGCCCGCAATCCATTGCCATTCAGGCATTCAAAAGCCACCAACTCAAAGGGACGATGGCCGGCTACTGGTCGATCTTGGTAAACGGTAATTGGCGGATCGTGTTCCGCTTTGCCGCCGGTGGCGTCGAACTGGTCGATTACGTGGATTATCACTAATGGAGATGAAAAAAATGATGCACAATCCGCCCCATCCTGGGGAATTACTGCGTTTGGAATTGCTGGATGAAATGGGCATGTCGGTAACGACGGCGGCGGAAAGGCTCTGTATGTCGCGGGCGCCGCTGTCGCGGGTATTGAATTGCCGGGCAGCGGTCAGCGAAGAACTGGCCATCCGCCTGGAAATGCTGGGCATTAGCACGGCAAAAACTTGGCTCGATATGCAGACCAACTACAACCTGTTCCAAGCCAGGCAGCGGCCACGGCCAGCCTTGAAAGCGCTACAGCGGGAAGATTGTTACGCATGATTACCCGCCCGCTGGCGGCAGGTGTTTGTATCTTTGACCGAGAATGGGTCATGGCCGGATGAGCTTGAGAGATAAAATGTGCAAGAGGGGCGTATATGCCGGATCAGACAACTCTATACAAAATCATGCTTTCGGCGCCGGGTGATACGGAAGACCTGTGCACAGAAGCCGAAGCGGTTATCCAGCGTTGGAATGATATTCATGGCGATAGCAGAGGAATGAGGCTCCAGCGATTGCATTGGGGGAAAAATGTTTGCCTGACCGCCAACCAATCCCCTCAGGACAAAATCGACAGCACGATAGTGAATCAGGCCGACATTTTTGTCGTCATTTTCCGGCATCGCTTAGGCACGGAGACCAAAGGTATCTACACATATTTTAGGTAAATAATTGATAAAGACGAAACATTGATTTACATTTTAAATAATATATACTAAATTCGGACGAATGAGACACTAATAAATTTACCAGACCAACGGCTAAGG
>Ga0209629_10003060_pt1 | contig 11762 bp, 6 predicted proteins | sample TergutCu122P5_FD_187286 | JGI IMG/M metagenome (GOLD analysis project Ga0209629, IMG submission 187286) | Cubitermes ugandensis P5 segment gut microbial communities from Kakamega Forest, Kenya - Cu122 P5 (SPAdes) (version 2) | ecosystem: Host-associated > Arthropoda: Insects > Digestive system >...
AAAAAAAAAAAAAAACTTTACATCAAGCTGGCAAAACTTTTTGAGGATGTTTGCCCCAATTGTCTACAAATTTCAAGGAGATTCTTACGCGTGTCCATGGGAATTCTGAAGAACAAAATAAGGTCTTCATGTCTGCCATAATTATTATTAATTGCTGCATTATTACTATTAATGCTTATTATAATTCTATAATTAATGCACACTATAATTATTATATTTTTAATAAGGGTCTCTTTGAGGCATGCAACAGGGAAGAAAATGTGAAAGTAAATGTGGTTCCTACTACTTCCTGTTTGAAAAGAAGACTGTAAAACGTTTTGTCCAGTGCCATGTGTTTACCCAATCGTCGCTGCTGTGGATGTGACAACTGTCTGGAAGTTGGTACAAGGATTCAGGATGCTGACAGGAGGACCAATACTTCATGACAAACCAGCGGTGTGGTCGGACGTTTGAAATTCTTGCCTAGGGGACAACAGTGAACTCCCACCGCTATATTGAAAAAGATAGAAGTCATTATGCTCGATTTTGTCAAGTTAGACTCGCAGATAAAATAAGTCTGAAATGTTGTTCCTCCAGGACAACACCATGCCACGCAAATTGTACGTCTCACTGAGGCCATCATAAAGTTCATTTGGAAAAAGCCTGCGATGACAACATTGCTGCAGTGACGAGGCACTACAGAATGGCGTGCGCAAGAGGTAGTAAACGAAGGAAGGGGAGGGAAAACATTGTCTGGTTCAACAATGGAAGCATAGTGTAAAAAAAAAAAAGATAGAGAATATATTTTACAACAACCATACCTTCAGGAATCTTGTAGTGAAGTGCTGTGAAATTTTAACATGACCAACTTTGAAGCAGCATGAAGTAGAAAGTAAGAGTCATTTCTTTATCACTGCCCTTCGTGTAAATGCAGTGCACTGTGTTTCAGGATCACGGTACAATTATTTTAGGCACTTGCTGGACCATCCAAATGCTTGGGACGAGCCAAGATGTGCAGGTACCGAATCCAGGAAAGGGGAAAAAAGTTTGAATATGACAGAAAACACCTACCTAATCCAATAAGCATAAAGGCTATTTATTTTGTAATTAAAGTTTCATGATACTACGTGGTAACTTCCTGTAAGACGTGCTACTAAACAGTAGAATTTGAATGTCTAAAATATTACAGTCTTCTATGTAACAAATTAGTTCACATGTGAATAAGTGAGCATTAATTTCTTTCCACGGTAGATTTTAACGAATATAGCAAACAGTAATCTAATTATCTAAACATCTAATATCCTATGTAAATAACTATATGACAAAAGATAGGATTAAATGAGCAGCTAGCCACATTACAATCCTTTGCTGTAGGACAAAGTGTGTGAATAGTTAGACACAATATTTCAGGGGTCAGACCGCCCTCCAACAATGAATGACCTGAACGAGATGTAGTATTTCGAAGGAGTAATAAATGAGATGATGAGGTTGTAACCACCTGTGTATGGAATTTTTAGGCAAGCCACAAAATACATAGCGATGGGCAAGTAGCGACACCATCAATACATTTCCCTCTTCTTCACTAAGTGACTACATGAAGCACATCACACAACTAGGCCTTGCTGAATTCCACAGCAGAAAGCACAAACCCTTTGACTTTGCATTCATCTTGTGTTTCAGGTGGATACAAAATACCTGCAGGGGTATATCTCGTGATTCCGCAACTGTACATACATCGCATGGCCCAGCATTTCCCCAGCCCACTGAAGTGCGATCCTGACAGACAGAGTGGTAAAAAGACACCCCTACTCTTACATCCCATTCAGCACTGGTCCCATAAACTGCATAGGCCAGAAGTTTGGTTTACTGGAAGAAAAGACGATACTATCCTACATCTTGCGCCACTACAGAGTGCATGCAGTACATATGGAACTGCCTATTATTCCTGATATGATTCTGAGGCTGAAAAATTGCGTTCCTTTAACCGTCGCACCTAGAAATAAGAATCCTTCTGTTTAATATAAATTTGGTCTAATAGATTTTCCTGTAGTCACTGCAAGTCACATACTGGGAATTAATCTGAAGCAAATTCAGTCACCCTGAAGATGGAGGCAGTATGACCCTCTGAAACTCAGAAGAAAACAATACTACAGAGTGTAATAATGCAAACAAGCACCATTACAACAACAACCACCGCAAATACCAAAAACTGTAATAAAGTTGGAGGTTACCAGCATTTCAATAGAGCATAATGTTTTCATGTTCAGGACAGAAGTTCAAGGCAGAAAGTTTCTCCACATTGCTGGTAACTAGCAGTCACAGTATACAGTGTCACTGAGCAGGTTTGTGCAGTGGTAAGGCTCTGGACTTGGAATCAGATGTGTGATTCGAAACATGCTCACAGAACTGTGTATTATGCCCTTTTTCATATTTCACTGCAGTCACTCCAGCAACTCCTGGGATAGTACTGTGTAAGAGGCCAAGACAGCTTTGTTTTGTATCCTTTCCAATTCATCATCCACACTTTCAATGCTACATAACTTGAGCTACTGACAGAATTGTTACATAAACCAGGAAGGAAATGAAACTACACATCATCATAACCTACACACAGACACACTGTAACATAAAACATTCACATATTTTACTTTAATTAACAGTATAAATGATTTGCAAAAATATGAGTAGATAGGTATTCATTCTGGAGATACTCTAAATTTTATATTCTATGATGTACTCATATATGAGCCATAATGATACTGATCTGAATCTGCCTCAGCCATTTAGTGCATCTTAAAGCTGTGCTTGTATTTTACAAGTGACAGGAACAAATATCTGCACAGAAATTCTCACAAATCAAAACTATTAAGCAGTTTCCTACTGCTTGTGTCCTAACGTACTGTCACAATGTGCTAACTCCACCTGTCAGTCAATCATGTGTTGCCAACTCTGATCACAGTACAACCAGCAATGTATTTCTGAAGTAGGGTGCAATTAGATCGTTTGTGTTACTGTGTACAAAATGCCTGATAACAGCAATCGACAAACATAAGCAGGTAATGTTGTCAACTGTAACAACACAAAACATTATGTTGCATTTCTATGGTAACACTTGAACTCTGAGATATTATTCTGTTTAAATGCCAAGAATAGTAGTAACTGAAAACCCTACAACTGGAGGAAACAGTCAAAAGATGGCAGTGCAGAAACTGTCAACTGTGGTCATCAGCTATTCTCCCAAATTATTTTCCCTCTTCTGTAAACTATCCATACAAACTCTCTACTATGCCAGTTACTACACAGTCACTACTTTATCTGCCCAGTACTGTTCGTCACTTTCCACCAATATGTGAACACATACATGACTTGTGTGTATACAGTAGCGGCTAGGGTGTATGTGATAACTGAGCTGACAAAGTGAAAAACAATAAAGGTTAGATACAATAATGTGTCTGTATAAAAGTGGACATATGTCAGTCAAACTGTTTCCTAGGTAATGTGTAATTCACACAGATGAAAGCCTATGAACAGTCAGATTTAACTGTTATGAGAAGTCAAGAAATGTTTCATTCACTGTTGGCTCCAAACACTAAATTAAATCATATTAGAAAATTACTTCTGCCAAACAAGTACATAATATGGGACGGATTATTTAGCAGATAAACTTTTAATAATGTCGCAACCACTTATTCCACAGTGTAGTCAGCCAATCAATAAGAAATAAACGAACTAATAAGAATTCTCCTACTTGGCCAGAAAACACATACCAATTTGCACAGCTGGGCATTATTCTATGCCATAAACAACTGCAAGGAGAGAAAATCTACATAAACCAATAATGGCAGGTCGCAGGCTCTAGGGTCATATTGTGCGTTAAATCTGGACATTCATCAAGAATAATGGGTTCAGATGAAGGGATATCTTGAACGTTCCTGTGAAAGCAATGCAGTGGCACATATCATTCATGTTGCAGTAACTGAAGCCTGAGATATCTGTTGGATTTAACAAACTGAAGTAATCATGTTATTTTATTATAAAGGTGCCATTTTCAGGACTGTCATAACTGTTAAAATGGAGTGCATATCAAAATCACAAATTGTATTCAAAACTTTTATATTTGTGCTTAAAAAGGGACTACATAAAAGCTTTCAGTTTCATACAAGGCTATAGCTCCTGTTATAAACATGAATAATTTCAAGAATAAAAGAAAGTTCCAGCCCACTTAATAATCTACATGTATAATATCGGTAACTGTATATCCTACACTGTGAACCCCACAGTATTCAAGAGGAAGCACCAGACCAAAGCGGTAGCCCATCTTATTCTCCAGTTTTGGGTCCTGCATCTCACCCCACTTTCCCTCCTTCAAGCCATGTCCACTTCCAATAAGGACTTCAGCATTCTCTTCAAGATCAGCCTAGTAAAAGAACAGAGACATTTCAGTGAAAGTATTTCAATTGGACATACAAAGATACTACAAAATGCAAACTCGTGGTTCTCATACAAGTGCTGTTGAACCTTCAAGTCTTCTTGGATAATGCGTGTCAAATAGTAAATATTTACTGGTTTTAGAACAGCCTGCTACTTCTGAACCTTGGAAACTATTTATTAATTTGCATGGCATCACATCACTTATGACTTCAATTTTTATTACAAAAACTTCCTATATGATGATGGATAAAGCACTCTTCATGTTCTGACATTAGGCCAGTGTGAGCCATATCAGAAGACTGCAGAATCATTTTACAGAATATTACATACATTCCCCACGTCACTACTGTGTTTGAAATAGAGAGAGGGCTGACAGTGGGTAGTCTTTACCTTTGAGATTGGGCAATGAACTAAAAACACCTCAAACTCAAGAACTTTCTATGATATGGAACCTTCTGTCTGGGAAGGTCTGTAATGCCCTAAACATGTGTTTGGATTCAACTAGTTCAGGGCAGCATCCAGAGACATGTTCTTAAGAACACAGTGATGAATCTCCAAGTTACATGTTTCAAGCAGCTGAATAACTGTCAAGTTTTCAATGAGGACTCTAAAAGCCATTTCCGTTTTGGGCAGATTCATCAAGGAAATAAAGTACAAAAATAGCACCATTTTCATGAATGTCAATTTTTGCTGCCTAACAGAATATCAAAATAAAATTTAATAAGTTCGTAAAAATAAGCCCATGAAATTATTAGCGGAGGTCTGTTCCTCTACAATCAGAAACTGTACTGTGTGGGATTTGAGGTTCTCACAGCCAGGTTACTTACAATTAAAGGCTTCTGGTATGTTACACCATGTAGACTAGTACATAGTTACTTATGTATCAAAGGATAACACTGGCTTCATAGTCACAATCAAGCAGACCTTTATTCCAATGGACTGCTTAAACATTTTTAAGTTGACAGAGTATAACATCCCAGAAGGCATGTATCTTCAGATTTTGTATCATTAAATAATAAAGAGATGAAGAATACAGTAAGATAAGGACGTCATACAATGTAGTATGTGAGGCCAGTTCTGGATCATTTGTTGGACACATCACACTGCCTTTGTTTTCCCAAATAATTCAATATTATGTCTTGCCAACATTCTTTCCACCATACCTGATCAACACCCAACAGGCCATATGCAAAGAATGGAAATCTGATGCTCCACACAGCTCATGGTTTCACAACAGTAATACAAATAAGCTCTACATAAACTGTGCACGGACTCTGACAATTGATGAAAATGTACACGTACATGATGCAAAAGTTCAGGTGGACTGGAATGCAAGTTAGCCTTCATGCAAAATGTTTATTATACTTACCCGATACGAACAAAAATTCAAATGGCAAGAAAATATTTAATGAAATTTCAATTTATCAAATTATATGAAAATCCATTCAGCTATTCTTAAGTTCCCATATCCATAGAGATAGATTTTAATAGGCACTCCATAACTTGAAAATACATCTGAATGTAGAATGATGGGCTGTGGCTTGTAAAGCTCTGTATGTTGCAACATTATTTATTACATTCCCCAAATCATTACAATTTACTACAGAGGGTGTGTCATTACCCACCAAATTAGCCTTTCTAAGCTGCTCAGCTCCTATGAAGTTAGAAGAATATCGGTTTGAAAACAACCCCTGTAACGAACTCCACAATGCAGGTTATTTCATAAGCAGCTGACACTTTTTGACAGTAGCAAGAGATTTCTTAGTGAGCCAGTTCAGAGTTGCACCTTCTCTTCTGAGTTATGTTTCAGTATTTTCCAATTCAGAGGCAGATTTACTATAAATCTAATGAAGCTTAAGCTTCAGGGCCCCTTCCAAGGCCCTGGGAGGGATCCAAGCAATGTGTTCACATGGTCATATGTTTTGTAAAACTTGCAAAAGTAAAATATTTTAATCACAATCAGTTCAGCCTGCTGTCTCTTTCCACTCCGACTTCCCCTCTGTCACACTTTCTATCATCTCAGGTGGCATTGGAATGGCTGCAGGCTTGTTTGCAATGTGGCTAATGGGAAACTGAGTTGGGTATACATTTATTGACGTCTGATCAAACAAATAAACCAGACACCAAATACTACTCCATTATTGTAGATTCTACACTGGATGTGACAAACACTGATCAGTTGGCAATTACTGTGCACTAGTGTTATAACAGAAAACCCTATGAGCTATTTTTAACTTTTTCCTCAACCGAAAACCATCTATCTGTAACTTTATTCAACCAAATGAAACAAGTTCTGGATGACTTTAACTTGCCGCTGAACAACATTTGCAATCTTATGACCATGCAACTGTTATGAAAAAGTGCGACAAAGGGCTGCAAACACTTTTTAAAAACATAAGTAAGTATGCAGAATATGTGCCTTGCACAGCTCATTCCCTTAATCTTGTCAGATAAAAAGCTGCATCCACAGTACCTGAAGTTGTTACTAAGTTCGTATTTTGCAACAGTTATACATTTTGTAGAGGTGTGTCAGGCAGTCAATTTATAAACATATTATGATATTTTTTTGGATTTCATTATGTTTGCAATATCTGCCAGCTTTTTAAGTGTGTGATTTGTTGTGATTTCTTTGCTCATTTCAAAATAAATATTCATTTTACAACCTAATTTTGAATTCATAATTTAGTATTCTTTGTCTTAAAGAGGGCAACAAAAATTGTATCAGCTTCAGGCTCCACAAATCCTGGATCTGCCCATGATCCTACCATTTATGTCTCTGCATGATTTTTCCCAGCCACACCTCATTTTGGAATGAAATACACCAAAAATGATAATATAAGACCCTTAGAATCCCCAGATTCTATTCCTCATGCCTTATATTGTAAGTATATTTCTGGACACTGGTCACACTGGCTCATGATAAACATAACTAGGACTGGTCACAACATTTTATTTAAGTTCTAATATTAAGAGAGTTTTAATAATGACTTACCTGATCGAACGCAGCTGCAAAGTAGTAAATTCCATTCACATGACTGTCTACTTCTTTGGTCAACCAGTCATCATAAAAGACTGTTCTGGGTGTGTTAGACTCATTGGACTCTGGCAATACAAGCAGCAGGTAGCCTCTGGAATTACAATACACTGATGGTTGAACCATTTATCATGGGAGTAACAGCTAGATATGCATGTTTATGTAATATTATCTACATGACGGATTCACAACAACAAATTTGACAGCTAAAAATAAGGTTTTAGCAATCCAAATGTGTTTTACTTGGATCAAGTATATAGGGAATAATCTAGTTTGTCATGTCAACCTGCAATTTTTCTTACCATTCTATGAACACTGCATACTACTAGGTACAATGCTGCCACACACATGTGCAGTGGCATGAATCTGAAAACTACACTCCCAAATGTGGAAACATTTCTGTACTTTCACACAGCATATCAGCAACTGAAATTTTGTGTACAGTCACTAAGAGGAAAATGAATTGTAAACAAAAAAAAATATTGAGTCAAGTTTTGACTTTACAATTGGGACCATTCCTCTGTAAGTATCCATTACTTGTGTATTACCAATATTTGTGTTACAAATTTGGTACAAATCAACCTGCATAGCTGCAAACAATGCACACTTCAGCCCACTTTACATGGCCAGACCATCTATATTAAATAACGTGGAACAGTATTTGTTACACTGAACTAAAAAAACAAGTGAGATTTTAATAAAGTTAATTTTTTTTAATGTAGCTGTTTTGACAGCATTAAATATGTTCAGATCATATTCAAAATTCTGTATGTGGATGGTGGAGAAATATAATAGCAGAGATGCTCCTAGCTCATTATAATATAATGTACATAACCAATTACGTCTGGACGTAGAATACTAGCATTTATGCCAATATCAACATCTCAGCTATACAAATTCTAGGTCTGTATGAATGGAAACAGCACAAACCATGGTTTGATAAAAATTGTTCACATATTTTAAATCAAAGAATGCAGGCTACAATGCAGTAGTAATAGGATCCAAACCAAAGTAATGTACATAATCTGTATGATGTAAGATGTGAAGCAAGTAGACATTTCAGAAACAAGAGGAGGGAATGTTTGGAAAATAAAATTAAAACACTTTAAACAAACAGGAAGAACAAGCATATCAGAGACTTCAAAAGGGCATCCATGAATTCAAGATGGTTCAACAGCCTGGAGAGTTAATATAATAAACAATAAGATGGGATATCTGGTTGCAGACTTGCAAAGTATTTTTAATAGGTGGAGGAATCATTTATCTCAGTTATTGAATGTGCATGAGGTTAATGATGTTAGGCTGAGTGAAATACACAGCTGAGCCACTAGTGTCTGAGCCCAGGGCCTTAGAGATGGTATACTTCTTTTTACAGATTTCACATGATGGAAAACTTCTACTGATATTATATTATGAAAACCCTTAGTGATGTTTTTTAATCAATTTAAGGGCTACAAGAGTGGCCTTACTGCCTGTTGTCTACACATAAATTGAGGCTGAAAACAGACCAATTCTTACTATACATAACTTTGATACAGAGGGGTAAGTTTTGGTAAAGAATCTAACAGCAATCATTTTTACAATGATTACTGCCTATTTCTATAAGTTGCTCAGGGTTGAAGGCATTATTTTACATTGTAAGCTTTATTGTCGTAAAGTTTCTCCCTGTACATATCATGCAGTCTAGTTCAGTTCATTCTTAACCATGACACTGGATGAAGGTGAAATGACCTGCTTCATGCCCTGGCCACTCACCTCCATCTGGTGGTGAGGTTATGAATGAGTGGATTTATACCTCTTCTCCCCAACATCACTTCATGGCATGTACTGGGACAAAATTTATCTCCATTTTACCTTTACCTATCTTTTATTTAAGCCTGTTTCCAAAAAAATTACCCATCTTTTTACATGTTGGTGTCCATGGTAATCTCTTTTAAGATTTTTTTGTAAGCTACTGGAATACTTTTCCCGTTTTTTAAATCATATTAATTTTACTGATTACATTTTGTATTCAATAAAGAAAAATGTGGATAGTAAATACAAATTTTGTTGTCAGTTCGAGGTTTGCTATAATAGTGCAGTGCAACATGCTTCTAACAATTCCTCTTCTCAATAATCACTGCTTTATGTGCAGAACTAACTTTGCATTCAAAATTTCACTTTTTTATTGCACTTTACTGCTTCAATAGTATTGGGTTTCCACATTCTTTAGTCCATTGGCTTAATCTGTGCCCAGTTCCAAACCTGTTCCTCACACAAATCCAACGTCTGAGACATGTCTAACTGTTAAATTTGATGTTGAAAGCTTCTTCAATGAACACTGCAAACAACTTATTTGTGGATTGCTCTTTAGTATCTCCAGAATCGCGGTGTTCCAGGTTTTATTCCTTAATTTTTTGGCAGAAAATAACATAATTTCCCTACTCATAGTGAAGCACAGTCATGCTACTCAAGACTTCTCAGTAGCACATACTTTACAAAAACATGATGTAACTTTTTAAATTGAATATTATATGTTATATACTACTCCACGAAACTGAATCATGGTCATTATACTCATTATTAAGCCAGCCAATTTACAATAAGAACTGGATAGCTAGTGACACAATCACTCCATAGCTTCACTGAAAGGGATGAGCACTCACTCTTCTCAGGGATTTTTAACAGACAATGTTTTCTAGAACAGAACTATAACAGTTTACATTTCAGTTTCCTTAGAAGTAATTAACCAAATTATGTAAACAGGAACTAAAATATGTATCTCCAACAATGTTCCATCCATTCATCCATTATCACAATGAAGGAGGGTTCACCTGGAGCTAGTGAGTAGGAACTGGTAATGACTCACTAGCGAGCAACTAATCTTCCTCCCTTGGGTTGTGGATTTCCTGAGATAAGGAGTATGCCAATACCTTAGCAGGTGTTGGGAGAACTGAGCATTTAAATAGACCACAGTTTGGTGTACAAAATTTGGTGGCATCGGTGGTAACAGGCCCATGCTGGGTGCAGAGCATGTGGTGTCAGTGGTGTAATTAGGAAAAGTCCCAATAATGAGCAGCAAAGTAAGAGGTGACATCAGTGGCATAGACCCCTGTGTTGGGGCATAGTAGGTGGTCATACAGCTAACTCTATTGGAAACTTCACTGAGAAGTGCCTTATGATTGTTAAATCCTGCTCTTATGAAAAACAAACACTCACCTCATGTTAGAAAATACTAGGATTGATCTGCTATGTATTACACTTATAATGATCAAATGTTCTTAGAGGCTCAGAAATTATGGTCAAACATAGATGATAGGAAACATGAGAGAAAGAAAAATATCTTTCTGTCATGTATGCACTATAAATACTTGGCAAAAATCTGATGTTTATTAGTGTGATGACACCCGTCAAAATATTTCTGTCATCTTCAGGTGTCATGGGGCTTCATACTGCTCAAACAGGCCACATCTATTGACTGGTTGCATGAAATCCACTTCTAAGCATCTAAACAATGCTGTACTGGTATTATCACTTCCTGCATTATGTAGTCACTACATATGAAATATAACAACCTTGCAGGCAGTTTATTATGGAAACTAAATATTTACTGTGATCAACACCCTTGTTAGTACCAAAGTTGTATCACTGTTGAGGTTCATGGCTATGAAACAGAGAATGTGAAGCGTTACTTCAAGCACCATATTATAGAACCACACACACACTAAGAAAGGAACTCACCATATCAATAAAAATAGTTAATATAATATAATATAATATATACAATTATTACACTAGATATTATGTCCACATGTATTATGTATTCACATTAAGAACATATACAGAAAAAGTCACATCCATCCACCTGAAGTTTCAACTTGAGAACTGCAGGGTTAGTTTGATATGAACATCTGATCATATCATATCATTTATTTTCACTCTGTGGATCTGTACAGGATTACAAAATCCATATGGATATGGAAGTAATCAAATTTACTTAAGAAATCTAGAGTGAAGTCAATATAAAAGTGTACAATAATATTAGTTAATAGGTCTAGCACAATATTTGAGGTTTTAACATAACATAAATTATTTTAATATAATATAATAATAATACAAAATATATCTGTTGAATTACAAATGTTATAACAAAATGTAATTGTAATATGAAATTAACACAATAAATTATCAATACCCCATGCCACTGAATTGTTACAAACTGGAGTATACATTATACCGTATAATTAAAAAAAATTCATCCATAGAATAAAATGAATTATCCAGGAGGAAACTCTTTAAGGTCTTTTTGAATTCTTTTGTCTCATTCGCTATAGTGACA
>Ga0209629_10003061_pt1 | contig 11761 bp, 7 predicted proteins | sample TergutCu122P5_FD_187286 | JGI IMG/M metagenome (GOLD analysis project Ga0209629, IMG submission 187286) | Cubitermes ugandensis P5 segment gut microbial communities from Kakamega Forest, Kenya - Cu122 P5 (SPAdes) (version 2) | ecosystem: Host-associated > Arthropoda: Insects > Digestive system >...
GCCACCGTATCACACTAAGCCACTGTATCACAATGTGCCACTCTAACACACTCCGCCACTGTATCACAATGTGCCACTGTATCACACTGTGCCACCTTATCACACTAAGTCACTGTATCACAATGTGCCACTAACACACTCCGCCACTGTATCACAATGTGCCACTGCATCACACTGTGCCACCGTATCACACTAAGCCACTGTATCACAATGTGCCACTCTAACACACTCCGCCACTGTATCACACTGTGCCGCCGTATCACACTGCGCCACCGTATCACACTAAGCCACTGTATCACAATGTGCCACTGTATCACACTGTGCCGCCGTATCACACTGCGCCACCGTATCACACTAAGCCACTCTATCCCAATGTGCCACTCTAACACACTGTGCCACTTTATCACACTGTGCCGCCGTATCACACTGTGCCACCGTATCACACTAAGCCACTGTATCGCAATGTGCCACTCTAACACACTGCGCCACTTTATCACACTGTGCCTCCGTATCACACTAAGCCACTGTATCATAATGTGCCACTCTAACACACTCCGCTACTGTATCACAATGTGCCACTGCATCACAATGTGCCACTGTATCACACTAAGCCACTGTATCATAATGTGCCACTCTAACACACTCCGCCACTGTATCACAATGTGCCACTGTATCACACTGTGCCGTCGTATCACACTGCGCCACTGTATCACAGTTTGTGTAAACAGCGTTGCTTCAGGACAGCGATGATATACATATACGTTTCATAACAACTTATGTCCTGAGAATCAAGGCAGAGGAAACTTTCCTTCTGCGAAAGAGCTCACTGAGTTCTTATTCTTGCAGTACAAACACAAGACTCCCTGTCACCGATCGAGCAGACAACAACGTGTAGTTAAACCTTCCGTCGAGCTGTTGACTAAAAATTTCTTTCCATGAGAAAGCTATAGAAGGTTTCTGCAGAGCAGACCGAACCGCACGGAACTAGTTCTCGTTATTTACATACTTGTATCACAAAACAGTACAACAATTGAGAAGACGCTCTTGCGCCGCAAGCAGAAGGGGAATCAAAGACCGAGTATCGTGTCCAATAATATGGCAAAATATAAGGTACGTTATAACTATATTGTCTGTACTTTTCTTATCATAACCAATATTGAAAGTGATGCATGTTTTATCGTTAGCGACAAACGTCCTTGAAGCATGTTTTGTCACGGATTAAAGTATATCGCTGAAGTGCTTCCTACCGCACTGAATGAAGGAAACTTTTAAGTTTGAAATTGGCACGTTCCCTACTGAGCTACCCTTTTCCTGACCACGGATAGGAACTCCTGACTGACACTAACTGACAAGACAGGCAATGTACGTATAACGTAAGATTGAGGCGCATTCGCATAACTATTGTTGCGGCGATAAAGCAATAATATTACATATTCTAAGTGTGTGTCTGCAGTCTGTAATCCAGCACGCAAAGCACATGCGTCGTATTATATAATCACCTGTGGCCTGTCTGGCTTTGCAATATTCTTCCACATGATCTCGTAAACGGTAGGACTTTCTGGAAATAAAAATTATTGAACATAAAATGTGTCTTTTGATTTTTTCTGCAACTTTTGTCTCTAAAGTTTCTCACTCTACGAAGAATTTGGCGAGATGCTATCATAAATATACGTAGGTCTTCATGTAAAGTAACCGTTATTCTAGTCATATATTAATAAAACCTGATTTTTCTCGACAGATTTTAAAAAACTATTCAAATACCAAATTTTATGAAAATCCGTCTAGTTGGTCGCGAGTTGCCCCACGCGGACGGACGGACGGACGGACAAACAGATATGACGAAGCTATCGTTTTTCGCAATTTTGCTTGTGTGCCTAAACAAAAGTCGCAAGACGCGGCACTTTGTGACAACGTCACACAGCACCTACCCGACTGTGACTAATGCAGGTGGGTTGCCGCCACTGAAGACTCTTAACCGAGTTCCAGAAATTTCGCTTGATTCCGTCTTGGATTGTCTTGCATGATTCCGTCGTGTCTCCACTCTAATATAATTAACTTCTTACGCAGTAGACTCCGTCAGCGTGCTGTGTGACGTCATCCTCCCTCACGGGCGTCATCAGTGTGCTGACCAGCCACATCCACTTCATACGCCAGCCCAAGCGATGACGCCGCTCTGACATACGTAGCAGCCCGACACGACTCGCGAATTTCACTGCACTGTCCTCAGTAAGTTGACTGGACGATTACTGCCCTGTGGATGCCTTTGAACAGTGAGTCATTTGCAGGAGAACTCTTTAATCGTCGATGGCGACTTTGCTACGACACAAAATTTGGTCACCGAGAGGCTGGTGGATTACAGAAACCAATCACAGTTCTCTGACAAGTACAAACTAAAAAGTATCCAAGAAAGAACGCGGCGTTGCTTTTATTTTCCAATTCTGCACGCATGGTATGCCCCTGTTTTACGTTTCCTTTTTGATAATCTGCCACCTTCTACGCTGGTGACTCCCAAACTCAGTTATTACAGATAAAGGTTAATTTCATAGTTATACTTTTCATTGCAGGTCAACGGCTTATGCTTGGTCCTGTGACAGAAATGGACGCTGCGTGTACGCTACAACTATACCACTACAAACTCTGGAGGCATTTCCCATATTCTCCATGCTTTCCAACTGACACCATCACGTATTCTGAAGATCCTGTGCATAAATTAAGAAGCTCCTAGATTCTAATAGGATCCAGTATCGTTAAATAAGCATACCTTACATTATCCCCCATTGAACATTAATGCAATTTAAATTTGCTTTCTCCCTAATTCATTGTCGTGTCACATTGAAGAGAAACAATACTCCATTAAACAATACGAACAGTTTACTTCCCCCACCCTGTCAGTAAGTGGTGGATGATTCGATGCGGCCGCCAGAGGGTGCGGAACTGCTGTGCTGTAGCGAGGGTAGTAGTGAGATTAATGTAACAGTCATCACTGTAATGGAATGTCTGATTAAGTGACGGCAACTTGCGAACATGGACAGGGAGACGGGAGAGCGGCAAGATTAGGTAAAGTTGCCTCTGTCCATGTTAAAGCACCGCACCATAAAGACGTATGGGGAGTGGAAATGTAGCTATATGCATTCTTGACCTCCGCGCTAGATGGAGGTAAATGGTCAGCCTCACTCCCCGGACGGTTTACTGTCGAAGCAACAGACTGTGTTATCTTTCGGATAGGAGGCTGGACGCTTTTCAGAAGAAGCAAGTTTCAGCCACTGGCGGGAACCGAACCTCGTCCAAGCCAGAGCTTAAGAGTGAATTAAGGAATATAGTCGTGAATTGAATTAGAAAATGAAAGACGGATAATAGGAAGAAAGTAGGCAGAACAGCCAAAACCGAATGAAGCTGATGTGTAAAATGACGTTTCAATGAAGAGTGATGATGATGACAGCCGCTTGTTAATTACGGCAGAGCAGTTTCCGATGCTGTGACGTCATCATTCTTGTCACACTTCACGGGAGGCGCGCAAATTAATGTGATTGGACAGAGATAAATGGCGAGCGTGTCCGTCCGTTCTACTGTTTCAAGTGGCACGGGTTATACTGCATTTGGTGTTGAGGAGAGCTTGTATATTGTAAACGGATCCTATAGAATGACGGATGGCAAAAGTAATGAAGACGTTAGAGATTAAGAGATAAAAAGTTCTGCAACATTTGTGAGGAGCGCCTAAACGGCGAACAGCGAATTCCGCAGTTGCAAGAACAGAGATCACTGCAGATATTAGGTTGTTATTAGGGCTACATTGTGTGAACAAAAATGATTGAAAGTTACTGAGAAAATACTATACAAAATATGCTGTCATGGTGCTGTCCGCTGATCGCAGACCAGCATGCGCTGAAAGAGCCTGTCACAGCGTTACCACTAGCAGCTGCCCAAAGGCACGGTCTTCCCGAATAAGGCCGATACTTGGAAATGAGTTACACTACGGCCAGGATCAGCAACTGGCAGTTTCTCCTTTCCATCGCTACAGCACCAACTCTGGAGAATGTTTAACATTTCAAGTATTTTGATAACATTATAACAAATGATGAAAGATGTACGAACGAAATCAAATCCAGGACTGCCATGGCAAAGCAGCATTCAACAAGAAGAAGGTTCTTTTTAACCAGCAAAGTGGGCTTAAATTTAAGAAAGAAACCAGTACAGTGCTACAGTTCGACCACAGCTTTGTATGGTGCTGAAAATTGGATATTCGGAAAGTAGATCAGAAACACCTGGGAAGTTTTGAAAGGTGGTGTTGGAGAAAGATGGAGAAGATCAGCGAACCGATCGTGTCAGAAAAGAAAAGTATTAATTTTACATACAGTAAGAACAGGAATGTGCTACATACCGTAAACATTAGGAAGGCTATGTGGACTGGTCGCATCTTGCGTAGTAAATGCCTTCTAAAACACGTTATTCAAGGAAGGATGGAAGGGAGGATGGAAGTGAGGAAAGAAGAGGAAGAAGGCGTAAGCTGCTATTGGATGACCTAAGGAAAAGACATAACACTGGAAAATGAAGGAGGAAGTACTAGATGTCAGATAACTTAAAGGCAGGTTCTTCTTCATAAGCATTTTGGAATCCTGCTTCTCTATCCATGCCAGATAATGATTACAGTCCAAATGAGGTGCCAGTCCATTCATAGTGACTTTCCCTGTGTGGAATCATTTAGTGTACGGACTGTGTCCATCGCCGCGATTTTAAAGTAACATTGAAAACGTAACGTTTGTCGGGATGAACTCACTGCTGTTTCAGTCACAATTTTACCTGAGGAAGGGGGCCGATCCTGTCCCCGAGATATTAGGTCTCTGCCTTATTTTAAGCACAGGGCATTGAACAAAGTATAGTTGGTCAACGATTCCAAAACGTGACACACTATTGCCAGAATCTTATCCAATTTTATTGTTTTTTTTTATTTTCCACAGGCTCATCACACCTTCGTTGTGAAAAGCGACTACAAGTTTCGTCATGTTGATCCATATGGAACAAATCTGCTCACAATGGACGAATTTTCATGAAGTGGAATATTGATGATTTTTCGAACATCAGTCGAGAAACTTCAAGTTTCATTAAATCTGACAAGAATAACAGCTACTTTACATAAAGACCTACGATCTTGCAGAATTATACATGAATTATACATATAAAGATACATGTTGCAAACAAAATTTGTACAGAAAATCAAAACACACATTTAATGTCCAATAAATTTTTTCCCCCAAAAATTGTGCCGTTTATGAGATAATATGGGCAGGCCAAAGATGACAACATAACACGGCCCAGAAGATATGCGATTTGCATGCCGGATAATTAAGGCAAGAATACACACTCATAATGTTTAGTGCTTATTATTGTTAACAGCAGCACCAAATATTTTGTAGCCTGTCAACAGTGCAAAGGGAACACACTGTTGCATTTCAATAGCAAAAATGAACATTCTTATATTGCTGACAGCCACATATACGCCAATAACATTAAAAGGAATCGTATTGTTGCGTTTCCATAGCAACGACAATAAAGGGAACGCGCCAAAATGTACTGTCCTATGTGCAATTTCTATCCTGAACTTTCTTCCTTCATTCATTCATTCATTCTCAGATGTATCATTTATCCATTTATTCATTGATTTTTAGGACATTAATTATTTTGTTTTAAGTTATTTCTCTACAGTTCGCTTCATGTAAGACACATAATTAATAAGTCTACTGTCAGTGAACTCTCCACATCACGAAACTCCACATATGCACTTGTGTGCAGTCACTGTCACTTCATCTCCTTCGCGTCCAAAGACGCTCCTCAGCACTGTCGTTTTCTTACTCCTTCGGTCTGTTATTGTTTGAATATGCGAAAACAAGTTTCAAAGCCATAAGAACACCAGGTAAAATTATGCTTATTAATTTTAATACGTTCCATATTGCGTGCATTAATTTGTGTAATGTGTCTCAAGAACAAACAAAATAAACTTAATTACACAATAAAAATACATTAACGGAATTAAGTGCATTTGGTTGGTTCTTGATAAGCATTATAAGCTTAATAAAAGTGAATTTTAATCCGTACGTTTCTTAACAGCAGTCCTAATTTAAGCAGTTGGAATTCTGTTTAAACTCCTTATTTCCACATCCGAGCTGCATATACAGCCTATTACAAACTCGTATTTTTCACTAAATTAAAACTACTAGGTAACTTCCATAAATAAAAAATATTGACTTTCTGTAACATGCATAGGATATCCTAAATTATGCAGCTGCTGCAGGTCCTTACTGTCACCCGAAAACAAACTGTCTTTGATCCTTTTTTCCAACCATGAACAAAACAAAACTCAAAAGCTCGCTACCACACAGTGCAGATTCAATTCCCACGTATTTTTTTCCGAAAATGTAGTCCTTTTTAAGCGCAGAGTCAATTTATCCGCGTTCAATTCGTCGGATATAAATACAAGGTGGTTCACATCGCCGCCACATTTATTTATAACTATTTACTTACAAATTATATTTCACACAAACTTAATGTGCATGTATATTTGTTATTTATCGCCGTCAAACTAACATTTAATGACATTTTTCGCATTGCCACCACTTCTTTACGATCCATAAAAATATTACCTTAGGAAAAGCTAAAATTTTTCCAACATTTATTACCTTACTTAGCGGGAAACAAAAATTAATGACACTAGTGTCGTTCCCGTCTCACGCAAAGTTCGGCGGACACGCACGCACGGACGCGTAGGCACACACACACACACACACACACACACACACACACACACACACACACAACTGACAGCATGGTGATAACTTGTGCCTGCTTTTGAGAGCGGCAGCCACTCTAAAATTCAGGTTTACTGTGACTTTGTAGGTTAGAGATGTCTGCACAATATCGCTTCTATTAACTCTATGATGGGTGAAGTCATTGCAAAGATTAACAGTTTAATGCCACTTAGCCAGATAGCCGCTGTCTGATGTGAGAATCATACGAAACACATAAATTTTATGCTTACAGTAACGGCTCTTCTTCAATTTTGAAGGTTCACGTGGTCTCTAATGGATACTGACGTTTCTCAATTACGTAGAAACTTTCACAACAGCCATGCGCCGGACTTTCAGAATCAGACTGTGGAGTCCTTCTAGCATCAGGACACAGGACACACTCTAAAATTGTCAAGGAAATTTTATTCTCTATAGCCCAAAATGTTACAACAAAACTATATCTACATATTAAAACTGGCCTTTCTGTACAACACCGTGTCTTCCCACGTCTCTTTATCCTTTTATTATATCTTAGACTACAAACAGGATACTAACTTTTATAGTCTACGCTTTGCATTGTATTTAGTTTGCTTCCGTTTCAATTTATACTCCTTCACTCCTTATATTGCAGTACATCTCGTTATTTTATTTTTGTGTTCTCGTAAACACATTCCTACTAGTGACATAAGACACCTCATTGTAAACAACATGTACAGAATTCATACAGGAGGCACACTTCATAATAATTTGCAATATCAATTAAGAAGCAGCGTTTTCCTCTTTTCCTGACACCCGCTAGTCACTGTTCCCTCTCGCATGAATTTCATCGCCACTTCTCTCAGAGTTGGTTGGGTTTTTATTTAAAGCTTTCGCATCATCCTCTCCTGTGAATTGTCTTGTTCAACAACACTCAAACTGCCTTTCCAGTCCCTAGCACTAGAGGGTTGGGAGACGCAGGAGGGGATCAAATCATGGGCGGAGGCACCGGAATTGAACTTAAACCGGTAACCAATGGGGATACAGTATCGATTGTCTGAGGAAGAAAGAGGGAAGCACATTCCAGCCAATAGAAACTGTTCGCAACGCAACAGGCCAAACCCTCAACCCAATGAAAATACCATTAATCTCTTTCAAAAAGCTGTAGAACGACATTTTCAACTAGGGGGAGTTAGGAGAAGTGTACAAAAAGGGGGGTTTCACCCCTCCTTCCTTGGTTTTTCTAGTCTACGGGGTCTCTTCAGTGTCTATTAGGGGATGTCTGGTCGCTCCTCCTGTGTTCATTGTAAAAGCCACTGTACGGCTGTCACACCAACACGGTTTAGTACTGCGACGTGTTTGAACAGTGGAGGTTGTTACTTCGGCCGTTGGGCGCCAACCTCCCGAGTGGTGATCCGTGTGATTCGGTTGTACCAGCATCTGGAATATTTCTAGAAAGAACGGGAACTTCAGGATAAAAGATCTGTGTTTTTTTTTTCTGCACAATGTCTGTGGACGAATTGTAAACCTACTGATGCCCACTGTGTTGTGCGAGACAGTAAAATGAAAGATCTCGCCGTGGTGTTACACGTCTGATCGTGTCAAATATGGCGGACAGCGCTGAAGCGATCTGATTCCCGCCTTTCCAGAGTTAAAGCCGTCACGACGGCTTCCTCACGGGACTTCGCCCCAACCCACGTGACAACTACGGACACAGACTCGCAAGGAACAACTCGCTCGTCCTCATTATCCTCATCGTCTCCCTCGCCTGTCCCCAGCAGCAGGGGCCTCCAGTCCCCTGTCGCAATGTTGGACTTCACGGCTAACGGGGCCTCCAACTGCGGTGGGGGTCCTGGTTCGATACCCCCTCCCGCACATCCGGTTGTGGCGTCTCCGTCAGTGTTATCTTTTCTTAATTTGAACGTGGACAGCAGCGGAAGGGGCGGAACGGGGGGTGGCGCCTTTATGTTAGGGAATCAACCTCTGGCTGCTCTCCATAGCATGGCGGAGATGAAATCTGCAGCTCTTTTCCACTCGCAACATGGATACGTCAACGCACCCTCCGCACCGACTCACACGCCTACCCACCTAGGGAGTCCAGGAAGTGGTAAAGGCAGTCCAAACTCTTCCACCAGCTCAGCGGGACACACGTCGAATCCTCACGGTATTGACCACATCTTGAGTCGGCCGGCGCCGATCACCACGTCCTCCAGCTCTGCCACTGCCGCCCCCACTGCCCCCGGACTACCACGCGGATTCAACGTTTCTGCCACCGCGGCAGGAATGGCGGCAGCAGGAATGGCAGCAGCTGCGGGAATGGCTGCAGCGTCTTATTTCCACCACCACCACCACAGCGCCGCGTCCAAGCACCACCACCCCCTAGCAGAGCTTACGTCTCGTTCGGCAATCTACTGGCCAGGGTTACAGGGTCTCGTCAGCAACCCCATTGCGTGGCGAGACAGACTCACCTCCAGTAAGTATCCTCACAACATTCGCTCTCCTTAAGGACAGCTTAAAAATTATGTGTAGGATGCTAATATATGAACACTGTCTGTTGTTGATAACAAGCAGCAGTGCGTGCTGTTGGCAGCACTGTATCGCTGCATTCTGTCGATAGACGAGAAGCACTGCTGGCCGCTGAGAGCAGAGTAGCTCCGCCAGATGTTGACAAAACAGCGTGACGACTGTCGTTAGTAACAACACAACACCGCATGTTGTTGACAGCACAGTAGCACTCCCTGCTGTCTGATAAAAGAGAAGCACTGCTTGATGTGGACAGCACAGTGCGGCTGCCTCATGTATTCTAGCACTGTATATTCGGTGTGAAAAACGAAAAGCGTAGGTTTGTATATCTTGCTGTATGAAATCACACATTAAAAATGTTATTGATGCAAAGCCTACGAGTAGGCCAAATAACCCTTTAGCGCCCAGTGGTACCATCTGCTATAGCATTCAAGTCTCTGCGTTTTACCCACATGGCGTATTAATCTCAAAATACGCAGCGATTATTTCCCTACACATTACTTGTAGAGTTTTGGTCTTTGTGATGCAGAAGGTTTCCTTTATCTATGAGGCCGGAACTTAATCTTTGTTACTTAGATCTAGATAAGGCTTCAAAATATGAAGTAACACTAATACTTTTAGTGTTGTTGTCGTTGTTAAGTTACTGGCCTAAGACAGGGCCGTTCATTGCCCATAGTTACTTATTTTCCCGTTCGACCTTTTGTAAATTTCATGGTTAAATTATCGAAGTTGAGATTAAAAACACTAGAATATATAAACCAGGAGTAAAGAAGCGGGTAACAAAACTTCTCGGGTTATCCTCTGGGGAAGTCATTTAAAATTAACCAGTCATATACAATCATGCAACCAAACTCCAAAGTCTATAATTTAATTAATTAAAGTATTGTTAAAATGCACACCGCAAAATCCAAATAGCCTGGAGCCACATGCCTAATTAAAAACTACCGTACTTAGACCTAACTTACTAACTTAACCACCCTACTTGACTGCTGTCTATTGTTGCATTCGCTTTTGCATATACTTGTAGACAAACCGCTGTAACGCACTGCGCAGCACGGAGCAAAACCCTTGGCCTGTGTCCCTATGGCAGTCACAAATACTTTCCACGCAGATCTGACCTTATGTCCTGTGCACAGGTGCACAGGTGACATCTCGATTTGATTTATGCGATGCTCAGTGTGACATAAAAATTTCTTTCAAATACTTATCAATAAGGCGAGGCACTGGAATTTCCACGTGTTTTCATAATTTCTGAAAGAATTTGAAATATGTCCAATATTATTCACGGTATTGACAACAATGCAGCAGGCCTCAGTCCGCAATAATAGGTACTTGGTAAAAACATTTACGGAAGTGTTCGTACTTCACAGAAACATACTAAAATGATCAACTCTCTAGTGCTGCTTCGGTTGGTGTCTGCATCAAACGCATCAGTAAGCTGTGTGAGCAACACACCCAGCTTTGTGCGTTACACCGAACGGTACGCATGTTTACCGCTCTAGTTTAAAGCATTACAATTATTTAGATGGGCATGTGTACTGCATTACAGTTGTGCAAAGTCTCAAATTCTCTTACCTCTCTGCAGGAAGGTTGCTGCTTGTCATTCACTCGGCACCCCACAAGTCAGCTTAGGCGTGCGTTTTTTTTACATTCCGTCTATTCAAAGTCACTATAAAAAGACTCAAGTTTCTCAACAATACAGTATTTATTTTATGGCTCTGTATGTTAGCTGCACGTTCAACACGTTGTCACGAAACAACAGAACAACTTGTTTACGACGATTTATTTTTATTTTTAAGAGATACGAGTCGCGGATTATCTAGACTTTTCCCCCGCAACAAGCCACCCGCTGGCCGCCAAGTTCTTCGCTACACTCCCGTGGCAGCACCCGTACCTGCTACACCAGTAACGCTACAAACGTTACGAATCCCATACTCGCTCTACACCAACATTTTTAAAACTCTAATACATTTATGTTTTTATTCGAACCCCGAACAATCGACGTAGGTGTAACCGAATATACATCCAAGTGCAAATTATTATTATTATTATTATTATTATTATTATTATTATTATTATTATTATTACGTGTATTGCATGTATAAAAGACTCATGCTGCTTTACACATTATTTCTTTCGAAACGTGTTTAGGCCTATTTATTTTACCATCCAAATAAATTTTACACAGACATGCGCTGATAACTGTGAGGACAATTTTCGTATTAGATTATGTATTCTTTATTTCGTCTTTCCAACGTGTATGAGATAACACAATTTAAAAAAATACATTCATATATTAACATTTTAAATGACAAATTTAATATTCGGATAATGTACGAGTAGTTGATTTCAGTATTACATCATACAAGAGTCTTTCTTGCGAATGTGTAAGTTTGTATGTCGTGTGTATGTGTGTGTGTGTGTGTGTGTGTGTGTGTGTGTGTGTGTATATATATATATATATATATATATATATATATATA
>Ga0209629_10003062_pt1 | contig 11760 bp, 4 predicted proteins | sample TergutCu122P5_FD_187286 | JGI IMG/M metagenome (GOLD analysis project Ga0209629, IMG submission 187286) | Cubitermes ugandensis P5 segment gut microbial communities from Kakamega Forest, Kenya - Cu122 P5 (SPAdes) (version 2) | ecosystem: Host-associated > Arthropoda: Insects > Digestive system >...
ATTAAACGTATCTCTGAACTGACGCAACAGACAACAAATTACGTATTGCCGGCTACACGTGACTGCATGGGGCCTACTGCGCATGCCCATCCTCAGCGACGTTTGAAAAATATAGCCTCAAATCAAACAACACGGCGACATAGCTACATTGCCAACATAGCGTACATAGCGTATGCAGTTTTGTGTGGCCCCTTGCGTTGTCCGTAAAGGTAGCTATTTTTCCCGTGCATGGCAAACATAGCGTACATGGCGTACACTATGCTCTGTGTGGCCGCAAACGTACACAGCGTGTCCACGTTTTCTGCACATTCTCGTCCGAAATATACATAATCCCTGGCATGGATTACGTAACCAGATAATCCGTGACTAGACGTTCATGTTGGCACCTATACTAGATGATCAGTGGTCGGCACTACCAACACTGATCCATGGGCACAATTATTTACGCTGATTGCCTTCAAGTACACATGCGCATAAGAAAAGTAGAAGAGAAATGGGTGATAGAAGTCGTAATAGTGTAGGAAGTTTTTTGAAGAACGTATATCATGATTCATTCAAATGGTATTTATTCATAACTAGGTGTTTTTAGTTATGCTGAAAATAGATATAATGGGGGTGTGAGGTCCAAGCACCTGACCGTACATCTTGCTGGATGTGACGGCATGTCGCCTTTGAAACAGTTGTGGACGTTAACGGAGGAGCGATGTGCCTACAGCTGTAGGACCTGGGAATCCAAGAAGCCTCGTAATGGATTACTTGACATGCCAGAAGACCTGAATCTTTAGCATATGTATAAGTCGTGTAACTTTAATTATGGGGTGGTGGTCGTATGGAGTTATTTACATTCCACAGATCATCTTCAGTACGAGGGCGTAAAACTAGTCGTAGTTTAACACAATAGGAGTACACATATGAGATACGTTGTTTATGCACATGTTAATTGTCATTTTATAAAAAAAATATAGCAAGGTTTTTGTGTTATCAATTAACAGTCGGCATATTTTTCATCTTTCAGTTTAAAATAATTCTACAGCTAAGTAAGCCAAGAAATAAAGTTTTAGTGCTGTCTTATGTACTTTTTTTTTATCACAGTTCAAGATTTCAGTGGTAGGTGGAAGATTAACGTATCTTGGTTCTCGCAAGGTACACACCTTTCTGGTAACCACTGAGGCACGGGGGCACGTGGTGGTCGTGTTTTTGTGTCGTATGTATATTGTATATGTGAAGTTTTTTGATAGTCTATTTGGTCTGCAGTGCAAGTAATGAGGATAGGTACTCACTGGCAATGAAAAGTATATGAAATTTAAATAATTCACCAAAAGGGTCAGCAGAAGCTGTTATAAGCAAGTTCATGTTCGCTGCGTGTTTTTTAGGAGGCTTTGTTTGGTAACGTGTTCCCCAAGACAAAAATGTACGGCCGGTAGTGGATTTCTAATATCATATGACTGCTTGTGTGCCTTCTGTGGGACATTTTGTATAGGGTGATGGCTGACTTGGAAGAATGTTCTTAGAAGAAAACCTCATACCATATCCTTGGCACTTTAATTATCAGTGGCACAAAAATTCAGAGCATATATGTTATTGAAAGAAAACCTCAACCCCAGCACTGATGTTTTAGTTACCAATTAAATTAGAAATTAGAGTGTATGTTTCATTAAAAATAAACCTGAAACCTTAACTTTAATGCTTTAATTATCAGCAAAATTATGCATTAGATTGTATATGTCATTGAAGGAAAACCCTCGTACCAAATTTTGGTGCCTTAATTATCAGTAAAATGTAAACTGAGGGCCTAATATATGTGGATTTGGTATGGCCACCTTAAAACCTAACCAGATGCTTTGTTAGTAAACTAGAAGCTCAGAGTGTAAGATTGGTGGATTTGTCTAGTTTGTCACTAATCACAGGAATGTGGTGACGCACAACACAATAGTTGTTGGCATGACACAGATTTAAGAAACTGTGTGCAAGACATCTTTGTACCACAGTTTGAAAGTGTGAGAGTTTGTATGCCTTTGAATTTTCCGACTTTAAGTTCAGTAGGGTAAGGTAACAATTTAGGTGGGAACATTTACAATATCCAAAGACGAGTGAAAAGCTGTTTGTGGTTTCTTGGTCTGAATGTTTATAATGAATGTATATTTAGAAGTTTATAAATATGTATGTGACTTAACACAACAGTTGATGTTTGTAATATTATTTTAATCAACAGGTCACTGGTGAAGAGTGTAGTAGTGTTTGCTGTAGGAGTGTATATTGCCAGAGAGTGCAAGGGGTTGGATCTAATGTCTCCAGTCACACAGTAAGAGGGAAGTGAACTAATGTGAGTGATGGAGGAGTTATTACTGCTATCATTCTTGATTATAATTGTGACCTGGACAGTACCTGGATCATGCAATCAAACAAACATTGTTCTCATTGTTACAGATGACCAAGATCTTACTTTAGGAGGACTTGTAAGTGAGTTTTAATAATGGGAAAGAAAGAACCAATTATGTAAACAAGTATTTTACAAATAAATAACATATTTTAAGATATTGTCTCTTATTTCCCTGTCTAACATTATGGTAGTGCTTGAATTACATATGTTGATAAAAATAAAAACGTGTTGAGCAAAATTGGATCATGCTTCATGTCTTGTAAGTACTTGAATTACTTTCCTGCCAGGTATTTAATTAAAAGCCACTTTCTCAGTCCACCTCTCTGTCCATTTTTCAGTCTAACATATTTTAAAGGGATAATTGCAGAAGTTAAATTACTTGAAATTTGAATATAGTTTACACACATACAAGAAAGTCATCAAAATTCATTTAATATACTTGCATAATAAAAAACATTTCAACATTTATTGTACTGTAGGTTGTCGGTAACTTCTGTGAAACATAATTTGACCATAGGAATGGTTTGAATATGTATATTTCCATTCTTATGCTTAACCATTAAATTCTGCTTAACACTGTTGTAGTCATGCATAGCAATGTGTGGGAATAGAGCTAACATTTTGAGGTGCTGTATGAAATACAAGCATGAAGGGAGGTGCGTGTAGTCCCCTGTTACTTTTTAAAACTGAAGAATTCTGTGTCACTCTTCATCAATATGTGGAGTTAAGCTGAGTGTATTGCTTGAACACAGGTATCCAAAACAACATGCTGTAACAGACTAACCCTCTGTTTTGCCATGTAATTACCAGAGTAACTGAGGTGTTTGTCCAGGTAACATGTGACCCATTCATTTCCAGTAGAGGAGATGTTAGGGATAATTTTTGCATTCACTGATACATCACAGCTTTTTGCTCATCATCACATCAGAATGGTTTTCCTTCACTGTTGCCCACAGTTCAGGAGCTAAAAAAGAAGAATTTTTTGTTTGCTTCAAAATGTCGGTAATAACTTGACTGCAGGCTGCTGGGACTATATTGCCTAGCCACTGGTCACTCTGTACCTTGCAAAGTTTTCACCCCTTTGAATGACTGAAGAAGCAGTTAACACAGAAACACTTGAGACATGATTACAAGATGAAAGCTGAGGTGTGCCAGTGGCTGCAGATAATAAATGTATATGTATTCTCTCTAGGAATTGAACATGGTTTATTGGTGGGGCAGATGTCTTAACTGGTCTGGTTGTTATCTGGAGAAATAGTCCTGGCATTACTGAAATGTGAAATATGACATTAATTTTTCTTCAGTTTTGCATACGAATAATGTTGGTGTACTATCATTATTTATTGCAGACACCTATGGTGAAGACTCAGAAAATCATTGCAAATATGGGAGTAACTTTTACCAATGCTGTGAGTATAAGTCCTCCTGTTGAGCTGAAAGTCAGACGTTCATAATGACTGCAGCCTTAAATTCAAATATTTTTAGACTTTCTCCCTGAATTGATTGACACATGGCATGACAATTTGTGTTCAAAATATTTTTTTGTCAAAGTTACTGCGTCTCATTTTATTTATCAACTACATATTGCATCTTTCTGCTATGTCATGTACTTCTGTTACCAAGTTCCACCACCCAGGGATTATTGAGTATGACTGCTACCAGTAAGTCTAATTTTCTTGTGTAAGGCTTCTTGGTGACTGTTGCGGTGATTATTTCCTTTATCCCTGTTTCGTCCAGTCTTTTGTGGGGAAGTACATGACAGTTCTTAACAGCTTTGTCAACCAAAATGATCTAAGAGACCTAAATTTCATTTCTAAATTCCTGGATGCCTGTTATACTTTGACCTGTGGTCTCCAGGTGTTTGAAGCAAAATTTTCGTTGACACTTTCTACCAGAATTACTCTCAATACACAGTTCAAACAAGTGACCTTTTAAAAGAGATTAAACTTATCCACTCTTAATGATAACCAGTACTTGACATCTGTATGACAGCTTTACATTCTTTGTAATTCACTGGGATAAGCACTCTGTCTGACAGTACAGAAAGCAGGTGGTGGCGAAGAGTAGGTGAAACAGAACCTGATTATATTTCAGATATGCTGATACGTAAATGGAGGAAAGCTACAGTCTGCCATCCTTATTCAGTTAGAAAGTACTTAACATGGTGTCTGACACTATTGTGGCCGTATACATGAATGAGAGGCAAAACCAAAACTGAATATATGCATCCTGGCATTTGGGTACTTTGTGGCGTCATATTATGTTCTGTGATGAAATTTATTAGACCCACAGGGGCTGTTGCAGCATCTGAGCTGGCAGCACTGCTCCCATTAAGTATTGGTAAGGGTCTAAAAAGACAGCCTCCTTTTTTCGTTCACACCTCTGCATTTCAGCGTAAACATCCAATTTGATATATCTCATCACTCTGTTAGTTTGGTAATGTAATGATTATGTAAACTGCAGTGGAAACAGAAACTTTGGTTAAACTGCTGTGAAAACTGAAAAAGTGCAAGTAGCTGCTCATATTTGAGGTTTTCACATTGATACATGTGAACATTACAGTATTCTTGGATGTGATGCCATATAGTTTAGTACTTGGGACCAGTGTTTATGAGGTTCTTGCAGCTTCATCCTCATTCTGTTTGTTGTATTCCAGAAGACATAATATATTTACACCATCTACTGTATGCTTCAGTATAGTAGTAGAAGGATAAAAAGTTATTGTGCAAAATTAACATTACTAGATGAAATGATGAGCTGTTATACATTCCGGGACCTAGAAATGGAAGGATCTATATTTCACATCCCTAGTTTTGTATCAAGTACGAAATAACTTTAAAGACGACAAAGCATTCACTGTTATGTAACATAAAAGAAATATACATTCTTCAAAATCAGTGTCATGTGAACAGTATTAGGCACGAATTTTACACACACATATATTGTATAAAAGTAATTGTGATGATGTACATACACATTTTATCATCACTACAATTGTGCTTTAAAATATCACATTACTTGTAAGTGTGCTGACATGGATTGTGTACCTTGTTCTCTGTGACTAGCTGTGAGTCCCAGTTTTGCATGACAGTTATTTTGATTTTTCTAGAAAAAATAGGATGATAATTGAAAATGGTGTGTAAAAATCTTTGGTACAAACCTGACTAATTTAAAATTTGTGTCTCATGTTTCAGCAGTTAACTGTGCAGATTTTCATTTTACATGTAGAGTTTTAATTACTCCTAAGCCAAGATTCATAGTTGTCCTCGCAATTTCTGCATTCAGATTTAAGGTCAACACAGTATTTTCGTAACATTACAAACACCGTGTAGAAGTACATTACAATGTGTCATGTAAAATTCGTTCTTCTTGCAGTGCACCATAATTCAGGGTTACGGTCTTTTTTGATGTGGCACTGTAGAGTGTGGAAGATGGGTACATTTCAGAAAAACCTACTGCTTCTGTCTTGGAGGTGGAGGAATGACATGCAGTAAAAATTTGTATGGCTAAAGGGAAAACAGTAGTGGCATCAGGGCCTGTGGGTGAATCAGTAAGTACAGTGGTCTTGAAAATAGACTGTTTTGTGGGAGCAGATGCCAAGGAGGAACCAAATTTTGAAGTTTGGGAGGAAGTATTATTCATTAAAGAGGAAAGAATAATACATAAATTGAAATTAAAAAATGAGATGTAGGGAGAATAAAGTGCAAAAAAAATTAGGAAATGGGCTATAACAAAATGGCTTTGTTTCATGAAAATTTAAGAACTGTAGGAGGAAAGGAGGAGGTTAATGTGCAAAAATTAATAAAATAATAGATAAAGGTACAATAATTAAGAGGAACAGATGTATGTAGAAGGATGTAGAGGAAAAAACAATTGGAGAAAACAAAGGAGGAGGACAAAGAAGGAAGGAGGCCCTGATAGAAGCAGATCGTGGTGTAGAGCAGGGGTGTCCAACTTGCAGTCACATCTGTAACTGTGTGTGTGTGTGTACTGTAAAAAATTACACAATAATTTGGCGGTTAGGTGTACCACTCATTGTGATTTTTACACATGCTGCCTGCAAACCAGCCCACAATAACAGATGTGGCTTGTTGCCTGAAAGGGTTGGACACCTCTGATGTAGTGGTTGTAAGCTATATTTAGCCACACTCAGTTGTAGAACCTTGTAGTTGACAGTGTACAGTCCTGAGGTCAACCATGGACAAGGCTACAAGTTTTAGAAATAAACTTTTAACAAGGACAGTCAGGAATAACAGTTAAGCTTGTCACAGTTTGCCACTACTCCAATTTGTTGTCCCAGTCGGGCATCGATATTTAGTGGGCAATACCAGCACAATCATCACACATTCAATAACTCGGTGAGTGGTGGCTGCAGTGGTCCTTACTGGCAGCAGCATGTGGAGCCACAGGCATGGCCAGCCTTGCTGCACCAAGCTGGCTACACCACTTTCTACGCTGGGAAATACCTCAATCAAGTAAGTGTTAGAACTCGTTTGCTTTTGATTTTTTTTCTGGTACAATTAATCTTCCAATTAAGTAATGAGCCACAAAGGACATGATCAGTTGCAGCTTACGGCCACAGTTTTCAGACTTCTGAAAGTTTGGATGATCCTCAATCTACATCTTTTCAGATTCCTTTTATCTCATTAAATATTTGTATGTATTTAGAAGTAATTGCCTTAAAATGGGCTGCATGTCAAGACTTATACGCTCTAAAATACAATAACAAGCTTATTAATTTAGACTGGTAACTGAATACAGTACAGTTGTGATGTTTTGAAATGGAAATGTTATAAAGTAGTCATTGTAATTACCTGATTCCTCTATGGATCAACAAGGTGAGTTAGAATTTTTTCTTCTGGGATGACACTGTGTCAATTGGTAATCAGATCTCAGTATTTTAGGGGCAACAGTGTCCTTATTTTCAAGTGTCAAAACTTCCAAGAAGATGAAGGACATTACATTATCTCAAAACATTTGGATCTACTTACCTATCGACACATTGTGATATCTCAGAAGAGTTGAATCCTGAACTAAACTACTAAGAAAACCTCAAAATTTGCAAGGGTGCAGTTGCACACTAGTTCTGATTTATTATTTTTCATTAGTCTTTTGTAGTGGTGCAGTTGAAGTTTCAGTTCTTTGGAATATGGCACTGTGTTATTGGGTGGTTGGTGCTCCATGGTTTAGAACCACCATGGTGTTTCAAAACATGAGGCATCAATTTCCCTGTGACCCAACACCACACCCAAGAAGAACAAAGACCTTGTCTCTTGAATATATGCATTTTAAACTTTAAAACCTTTGGATGGATTTTAATGAAATTTGGTACGAATGTTGTGCCATTGAAGGCCACCCAAAATTCATACTTTTAATTTTCTACTATCAGTACTAATAACATTGTAAATGCATGAACCTGTCATGTGGGAACAGCACTTGTGCTGCTTCCAGAAATGGTGCAGTAGTAATAGTAGTCTTGGTAACAGTAGCACCCATTGTAAGAATAGTAATGAGAGTATCACAGTAATAAGTGTTTGAGTTTTAAGAAGTGTATGTGCATTCAGATGGGTTATTTTGTAAGGGATTACATAGTGTGTGTGTTGTTCACCCAACACTGTTATTAAAAGTTATTATGTCTTGTGTGTAATCACCAAGCTAAGGAATTGAATTTAAAGTTATTTTTGTCATAAATGTTAACATATTGAGTTTGGAAATGGCAGAGGTGTATACCAAATTTGTATGCACAGCAGTACAAATTAATCTTTCCAGTCTTTTTTGATATTGTAGTGACTCATACAATGGTATTATGGTAATTTAGAACAACACAAATGTTGGGTTTTTTTTTAATATGTTCCATCATACATGCAATAACCTGGTCCATAATCTATAAATAACCAACAAATGAACTTCAGTGTTCATGATGTATTTTATTCGCTTTGTTCTCACTAAAATGTTTCAGCTGCTATTATGGCCATCTTCAGGGTGATGTTATTATTAAAAGAATACAAAAGTACAAATGTGGTTATCTGTTTCACCATCCCTCCATAAAATTATATAGTCTGTGCAGAGTGATGCCCGATGCAGTAATGTGGTGAGTTTTAATCCAGAGGGTAAGTGATGTGTAGATGGTGTGATACATCAGACTAAACAATTTTAACTCCCAAGATTTTAATAATTACCCATTTTTAACCTATCTTTATATTACTTACATAATTTGAACTGAAATTATAATTTTAATTGTTATGGAATGATGGTTCCCAAAAGAGTATTATATATATGAATTTGGAAACAACAAGATTGAAAGGTAGACCAAGAAATAGATGGTAAGATAAAGTGAGGAAGGATAGACAAATAGTTGGTGGAGAAGGGTGGCAGGAAAAAGTATGTAACACAGAAGAATGGAAGAAGCTCCTGAGAATGGCAAGGAATCGTCACATTGTGCACATGCCAATGGAATGAATGAATGAATGGAGTGATGGTGACACGGCTAACCACATTTTTACCTTTGTATTCTTGTAATAATAACCACCCTGAAGATGGCAATAATAGCAGCTGAAACATGTTGGTGAGAACATAGTGAATAAGGTACATCATAAACATTGAATTGCATTTGTTGGTTTTTTATATATTATGGACAAATGTTGGTGTTTGACAAGTGATGTCACATATGTTGTGTGTCTTTTTTTATGTATTTTTTTTATATGTCAGTATGGATATAGGAAGACTGGAGGTGTAACTCATGTTCCTGCTGGCTGGGATTGGTGGATAGGCCTTGTTGGGAACTCACGTTACTACAACTACACACTGTCAGTGAATGGAACAGCAGTATTCCACAGCAATGACTACCTCACTAATGTGATTGTTAAGTATCGCTTTTCATTCTCTAACATTTAAAAGTGTGCAATTTTATAAAGGCTAAGATTATGCAGTGGACCATTTTATTCAGAATCGTGGGAGTGCCAAACGAGTAGAATTGTAATCATATGTACTGCATTGCAGATGATGTTATTAAAATTCAGCTTTACCTTCACAAATGCAAACAAAGCCTAGAACCACATAACAACCAGACAAACCATCCACAGGGATGGTATGCATTAAGAATGCTTGGAGGATTTAAACATGTATTGATTCTTTTTGTTCATTTAATGTAATGCACAAAGATGTATTTACTATTTCGAAATATTTATGTTTTGCCCATTTGAGTAGTTGATTTGTTTAATGACTTGTAGTAGTAGTAGTAGTAGTAGTGTCATGGTTGTTGGTGGTGGTGGTGGTGGTGGTGTTGGTGTAAGAATGTACATAAAAAGTAAGGTAAAGTTGTCCCTATACATACATTGAAGGCTAATGGGGTAGTGGTAGTATAGTGCCACTGATTCTTAACCTTGGCAATAGATGGAGGTGATTGATCAGCCTCATGCCAGCCCAAGTTACTCATTGAATAGTAGCTTGGTGGTCCCCACAACTGGTCTTTGCATTTTTTGCAGTAACATATAGTAATAATTTTTTCAACATCAGGATATAAAGCATAGCTTATTTTTTGCCACTGCATAGTCAAATTCCTATTAAATACTCTCCTGTTCCTTGCTTAATAGCTGGAACTGCCAATATTTTGATAAACACGTGATGGCCAAGTTGCATTACTGATGAATGCTTTCACTCATAGTTCACAATAACTGTGCAAGAAGAGTAATAGAGAAAATTTTGTGTTAGTTGACGAATGTGAAAAGCTCCAATATCAGCGTAATTAGTTGTATTTTCAGTCATACTAAGAAGAGTAGCTAAAGAATATTGTTATGATGCTTCCTTGTCTGTGTATTTGTGAACATAAACATATACATCCCATTCTTTAACTACACTCCATATACGTACTTGTATAAATCAGTGGGTAAGACAGTCTGTAAACAATTAGGACACTCTGAAAGTAAAGATGTATTAAACTCAAAAAAGACCTATTGTTATAGACTTGATATTGCCTACAGAAAAAACTGAGGATGTTGGTGTAGCTGTAATATTATAGGTTTATGTTCAGGAATTTTGTGCTTTTCATCTTGGCCTATACAGCAGCAGAGGTTTTTATGTTTATCTCAGCTCCGCCAGGGAAATGCCAGGATAATACCTGATGAGGTCATTACCGCTTTCTTCCAAATTATTTGCAGTTTATCATTTACTACTCAAACTGTCATTAATGCTATATGAGGGGCAGTCAAAAAGTTCTCGGAAGTCCTCTGCTGACGGAGAATGAGAGATAAGATAGCGCATGCAGTGATGTGGTGGTGAGCTTAGCATGTCTGCTCACAGTTGCAACAGGTTTGGTCAGGTTTCGGAGTGCAGTGTTGTTACTGTGCTGTTTTAGTTAGACGTGAGTGTTAGTCATTCAGCGCAATGTCGCAGTTCAAACAGCATGTGAACATCAAGTTCATATGCAGATTGGGAAAATCTGCTTCAGAGATGCTGTCAGCCCTGCAGCAAGTTTACGGTGATACAGCACTAAAGAAATCCGCAGTTTTTGACTGGTTTTCCCGGTTTAAGAAAGGACAGGAGAAGTTGGAGGTTGACCAGTGCAGCGGGAGGCCTTCGACATCCAGAACTGCAGAAATGATTGAAAAAGTGCGACAACTGATTGAAAATGATCGAAGAATGACCATCGTGGAGTTGGAACAAGAAGTTGGCATCTCTCACGGATCCATTCATGCGATTCTCTCCGGCTATTTGAAGATGAGACGTGTCAGTGCGAAGTTTGTTCCAAGGCAGCTGACCACGGATCAGATGGAATGTTGCATGATGGTCGCTGGAGATCTTTTTGAGAAAAGTACGCAGGACCTGACGTTTCTCACAAAGATTGTCACGGGTGATGAGTCATGGGTGTTCGCCTACGACCCAGAGACGAAGGTGCATTCAGCAGAGTGGCACACATCATCGTCTCCCCGACTAAAGAAATCACACCTCATCAAATCCAAGGAAAAAGTGATGCTCATTGCATTTTTTGATGTCGACGGTGGTGCACCATGAGTTCGTACCGCCTGGACAGACTGTTAATGGTCATTTCTATGTGCAAGTTTTACAGAGGTTGCGCAATGCAGTTCGGAGGAAACGGCGCTACAAGTGGCAGGGAGAGTGGTTTCTGCATCACGATAACACACCGAGCCACACATTGCTTGTTGTGCAGCAATTCCTCACCGAGAAAAGCATTCCTGTCATTACCCAACCACCGTACTCCCCAGATCTCGCTCCAAGTGACTTTGGCTGTTCCCTACTCTGAAAATGGGCCTCAAGGGGACCCGTTTTGCAACCATGGAGGACATCAAATCAAATGCGTCGGCCGAACTCTGGAGGATTCCAAAAGAAGCCTTCCACTGATGCTTCCAACAATGGCAGGATTG
>Ga0209629_10003063_pt1 | contig 11760 bp, 8 predicted proteins | sample TergutCu122P5_FD_187286 | JGI IMG/M metagenome (GOLD analysis project Ga0209629, IMG submission 187286) | Cubitermes ugandensis P5 segment gut microbial communities from Kakamega Forest, Kenya - Cu122 P5 (SPAdes) (version 2) | ecosystem: Host-associated > Arthropoda: Insects > Digestive system >...
CGTGCGACGAAAACATCACCCGAAGGTCGCCACCTCTACTGGAACAATAGTAATAAGTTATAATATAATATAATATAATATAACGCTTAGTTTGGACTACGTTAAAATTATCTATATATATATATAGAGAGAGAGAGAGAGAGAGAGAAAGGCAATATATGTATATATAGTTACTATTCACAAATTACGGTATATGCTGCTAGGCACAGAGTGAATATTTTTACTCCATATACGTCCAATATTGTGCGGTGGAATTATATCTTATTTTTTACAATCCCATGTCTCCTTATGACTGAAAGATATGTATTGTATCTTCAGTATAATCTGTAGTTATTGTACTAAGATAGCAATAATGAAATTTTCGTTCTATTACGATGGCTAGGCTAAGGTTTATATGCGTTTTGTTTTGCAATTCGTGCTTAAAATTGCAACGCACTATCCTTTCCAAGGCAGCTTGATATTTTGGCAGCATTACCTCTAACTTGGCTGTCACCTTATTTAGCTATTTCTTTCTTTTATTAGGAGGAATTTTATTCGTCACTGACTAATTTTAAAATTGTTATATTTTAGTTTCCTACTTCTAAGATATTAAATTATTTTTATCAGTTTAATATTCACTCCTTCAAAAATTAAGTCAAGATTTGAAATGGTTTCCTTTATAATTACTGCCCCAAGATCAGGTTTAGGATTTACATCTTCTTGACCAGTGCTTACGTTTGCCATCTTGTCAAAAAACCTTTATTAAAATGCCAAAACATTTAATACTACAGGAAAATTATAATTAATAATTTATAACAATTTTACTGTCATCCATTCATGCAGCAGTCAGTCGGTCTATGAAGGTTTCTCTTCACTTTCAGCTGAATGCCATGCGGTGGGTCAATTTTCATTAACCAGCTGTGATCACGTAACCACAAGCACCATATCAGCTACACCATAAATGTCCGTATGTCCTGTTATCAATACTTGATATCACACTTCGTAATTATGGTCTGTGTCCTTGCCTTACCGGATAGGTCACACGGTTTAATTTAAGGGGTTAAAAGAGACAAGTTATTTTGTTAATGGTGAATGTGTGGGAAAGTACTGGACGGCATTGTGCCATAACTTACTACGTAGAGCGTGATTGAGGGACGTGACAGTAACTGCAGGCAGAACCGACATTTCTCCTCTATTTTTTACTAACAATATTGCAGGCAGTCCATGTATCCATCGCACTGTGATGTTGGTAATTTAATAGTTAACAACAACATATGTATTTAGGCGTGTTCAAATGCTTGATATCTGTAATATGACGCCGTGCATTTTGGTAAACAAATATTAATTTTGGGACTGAAGTACTGACTTCACAGTCAGTAGGTACCACATCGATAAGACACTTAAATGGATTGTCTTATCGGGTTCAGATTCGAGGCCAACGATTTAACTTTAATTCATTGTATTTATTTTCTTTAAGAACAGTTGTGCACATAGCTGGCGACAGACAGGATTTATGTACATTGGGATAAAACACTTAAAGGAGCCAATAAAATAACTTTTTTCTCTTATCTCTATGACGATATTGGAAAAACCGCATTACAAAGCGTTCAAATGTCTGGTTCAAGCGCTGTCACGAAATCATCCGAGATAACTGAGTTTTTCTATCGAAGAAACGCTATTCTTTTATACGAAATAATACAGCAATTATATTTCCTTCACCATTAATTCGTCACTCCAACAACATATTTTTAACACACAAATAAGTAAATCCTTATGTAAATTTGCCATCGCCCAAAGTAATTACGTCACATAAACAATGCGATCCAATTGATACATACAGCCCATCATGGCGGAAAATTTCCCTGTGTTTAGTGGAGGAGAGTAAGAAATGTCGGCGTGTAATTAGAACGTTTACTGTAACAATCTGCTGGTTCAAAGCTTGGTGCCAATTACAAAGCAGTTGCTAAACAGTTGGCATTCAGCAGCAGTTGGCAGGCAGCAGTCGGTTGGCTACGAACTGTATAATTTTGGTAGAGAACATCCAGTTGTGTTTCAAGTAAAATCAGAAATATAAATAAAAAATTTACTCAGTCTAACACAACAATATATTTATTATAATACATTAATGGCTATTGTTTCGGCCTTAAAGACCATCATTAAGCAATCTCACAAAAATAATGTACCAGACTTTAGAAGTTTCTGAAATGGCCTAATGATGGCCTGTAAGACTGAAGCAAGTAGCCATTAATATAATATAATATTATGAATATATTGTTTTGTTAGAATGATTACATATATATAACTTTATTTTATCATTGTCAGAACTGTATGCTGCTACTGTCAGTAAGGCAGACCAAATGTATACGTGTTCAACAGACAGTTGGTCAAAGGAGTAACAAGTTTGAAAGCAGTACTCTTAGTTCATATTGATTTGTGATTTGTAACTGAGTTAAATTTCTGTTATTAATTACTGCCCACCATTTTCTAATGAAGAGGGCGTGAATTCGATATATTTATTGTAAAATATCTGACAACAGTTACATGGTTTATACTGCAATATCAAGGTAATATTAAGGCCTGTGGGTTTGGCAACACATTCAAGTTCAAATATGAATTTTTTGCACCAAGGCATCGGAATTTTAAATCAGGTTTTTGTTTTCCGCTTTGACATATTCACTTTTTAAAAGAAATATTTTTAGCTGAATGTATCCATTACAGATAAATCTGTGACAACAAAAACCTGATGGTTTGTGTGGCTAATACCATTATCTGCAACTGAACACGTTCCAGAAACATTTTGTTCAAGTCATATCCTCACACTTTATTGTCCAAAATTCATTTTAATATCATCCTCCCATCAACACTCTCCTTACCGCCACTTCAAATCACCATTCCCTGACATTGTAGCCTTACGAAGCGTCAAACAGTCCTGTGAACTTCATCTCTCTAACGACTGTAAACTGGCAGGAATTTTAAGCGTAATTTACCGCACGGTTGTGTTGATTTGAGCAGTAATTTTATGTCATACATTAATTTAATTATAGTAATGTAATTAAAGTTTCTGTTACAAAATAATGGATAAAATAAAATGTTTTTGCATCATTTACAAATATCCGGTAACCAATCAAGAAACGAATATTTTGTATCACGAACTCCCATATATAAACTATATAGTTTCACTCGTCTCTTGCGCAATTTTCGCACATTAATCCAGCTGTATGTGCTGTATACAAAGCAGCTGTTCCCAGCTACATGTTACTGTGCAGCTGCATTTTATACTTTTCTTCTCGCTTAGACGATAATATAGCAACTACAGTAATGGTGACGTCACTACTCTTAAGTCTTCACCACGCCGTGACTGCAATAATTCTCAACCCCACCACTGTAGGGACGGTGGGTTTAATATCAAGTCCCGGCCGTTTTAACCAGGAAAATTACACAGGCACCTATTGAGTAGGATACAGGTTGGGTCCCAGAATTGGTCTGCGTACTGTGGAGTAAAGAAAAAGTGCTTACCCTTTTCGAATTTCCAAAATCGATTCCTCCATAATCCATCCAACAGACCGGTCACTTTATACCTATGGTACTGAGATAATCAGGAAAGATGAATTGATCTAACTCCATTATTTTGAGACTGAAAATATAACAATGACACAGATTGAATTAACATTGCCTCATGGTAAATAATATAAAATAAGAATTATTTTGCACGTAGTGCGTAAAATTGTTACAGTCTACCTCCATACCAAATTTCGCTTGCCGAATCGAGCTGTTTGTTATCATTGGAAGCAAAAATCTGAAGCAAAATTTTGTACTGCCGCCATTTGTTGCTATTCATTCTGTAAATATGGAAGACGAGAAGAGTTTCAAGCTTCCCCACTCTCTATTGCCACTCAGAATTTTATGGACAGAAAAAAAGGGCACAAGTACACTACGGTGATATTACATTTTCTATTTCGGAATCCTTTCTTATCCAGGAGGAAAAAGCGCTAGATTCTTGTCTCTGTGCGTTCTCTTGCGTCTTCTATTGAGAAAGACGACCGATTTACATGATATAAGAATCTGACATATTTGAAGTTCCCCCCTACACCGCACTTTCAGTTCTATTTCCCATCAATCAGTAATAACAAAATGGCGGACATGTAAATTTGTGTGGCGGCAGTGACATTATCGTTAGGTCTAAGAAGCACAAAAAGATGGTTAGGGATTCGGAATATAATGATGTGTTACTGTAATGAGATGCTGTTATACAATCTGAGTTTAACGGTACAATATAGAATTTTACGTCACAGGACAGGGTCAGTAAATTTACAGAATAGCTGGCCGTGAGAGGTGAGTGAGTGGAGTTTCGGAGTGCGTGAGTGTCAGTCGCCAGTAAGCAACTGTCCAACAATACATTAATACTAGTCAGACGGCGGTAGCAGGTGGAGAGTGCGGTACCGACTGACAGTTCACAGTAGGTCTGAGCTGCAATGAGGGAATAATTTGCGTTTTAGATATTATTCATGCACGAAAATATCGAGTTCCAAATTTGAAGGTTACAAGTCGTTCACTGAGTAGCTTGGATAACTCAGTCGATATAGCGAATCGCTACAGGTTGGCCGGTCCGAGAATGGAATCCCGACGTGGACGAGATTTTCCGCACACGACCAGGACGGCCCTCGGTCCCACTCAGCCTCCTATACAGTGGGTACCGAATCTCTTCCAGGGGTATTCGACCGGGGCGTGTCGTTAACCACCGAACCACATCCAACGTCGAGGTTAAAGAAAGATTAAGTCTATACTTACACTCCACCTCTAGAACTCCGTGGCCTGTTCGAGTGTGAAATTTACCTTTACATTTAAATTAACCTAAATAATTTGTTTATTGTGCAACTACCAACCAACTGCCTGCTGTACCTAAACAGAACTGCATTGCCGGCAATCACATCACAAAGATGAATACTGTTAAGTTGAAATGTGTCTGACCTCTGACCCAAAGCTTACCGTTATCCTGCTTTAATTGTGCTTGTCTGCAGAAATCTGTTGGACCTTCACACTGGCAGGTTACGGCGACAGTTGGTAGTTGGGTTCTTTATGGTGGAACGGAGGCTTAGATCAGAATCACATAATATAGAATACAAAAGTCCCTTCTCAACTTTTGTTCAACAGTAACCTTTTATTCCTTCGAAAATAGCCGTCAAATTGATCGACAGTTGGCACGTGGTGTTGCAGTTGGTTGAGGCACTGCAGTACAACCCGGAAGGTCGCGGGTTCGATTACGGCTGTTGTCATTTTAATTTTTTATTGACATAAACTTTCCACCCGCACTGTGGACTTGGGGTCGAGTCAGAATCTAAACAGAAAATAGTAGCAGGATAATTCCCTGTGGGTAAAGGCGGCCGGGGCGTAGGGCTGACAATCTTGACACCTTCATATGTCAGTTGTCTTGAAATATGGAAGCATCAATATCCTGGAAACCTCAGGACCTGTCCAGGCCAGTAATGTGATTGCTGTAACTTATCTTTACACAAAACGATAGAAATAATTCTGGTTTACAGTCGTGTATGGCAGTCCTTGAACTCGAACTCAGGCTGCACTGCTACAATCGTTATCTTCATATACGTCTAACGAGGGGCACGCTGTGTCGTAGTGGTTAAGGCACTGCGCTACAAACCGGCAGGTCGCGGGTTCGATGCCCGATGGTGTAATTGGAATTTTCAGTGAAAATCTTTCCGGTCGCACTATGGCCCTGGGATCGACTCAGCCTCTAACAGAAATGAGTACCAGTTGTATTTCCTGTGGGTAAAGGCGGTCGGTGCCTAAGGCTGACACATTACCACCATCCTGTGCCGTTTTCATGAAATCTGGGAACCTTAACTTCTTGGAACACTCTAGGCCACTCCAGGACTGTAAAGAGACTGCTTTACCTTCTCTATGTTTAAGGTAAGAAGGTGTAGCAATTTTTGGAGGATGACCTAATGTCGATATAAATAAGCAGTTTTTATCTTTATTTGTACTGCTTATCAGTGTTATAACGACAGGTACACGGTAAATCCAAAATGTTAAAGAATTCGATATTTACTGTAGATCATTTATGACACACACTAAATGCGTTATGCATTTGATATATATCCATATCTAATAACTCTCTTACTGGCAACATGTAAGTGAAGAACTGCCCTGTACACAACTTGAAGATTCACAGCGGTTGGTGTTACATGACGATGCCCTTTCTCTTGATGCTAGATATTTGTTGGTTTTCCGTTTCACACTTCACCCACTCTATCTCCCTAACCATTCAATATTAGGTTCTGAGGGCTACATATTCTATTTCTATGATATGTTCTTGCTGCGAAAAGAGCAAAGAATTTTCGGGTTTACATCCTATAGCCTTGTCACTATACTGATTATGTTAACACAGCTCCCATTATTAGCAATTTTCTTGTCCTTTTTCCTGGCTCATACAATGGAAAAATAGCTGCTTGGAACTTTATTCATTTCAACATAATATTTAACCCGGCCTGTTACTTCTGATTAACAATTTGGGATCCGTCCAGTGTTTGCAGTGAACTGTAGGACTATAGATCCTACCCACTTGTTTCTGCCTATCTATTCTTTTATCTGTCTTTAGACGCAATCGCAAGTTAACGAAGATCGACTTTTTGATTCGTTCGTTGTGTCTCTCCTACCGTCCGTCCGTCCGTTAATTCGCTTGGAAGAACTCGGCTCTCAATGGGCAAATTTTCATAAATTTTATATTTCAAGATTCAAAAAATCTAACTACAAATTCAAGTATGAAAGAATTCTGAGAAGAAAACGAGTAACTTGCCTGAACATCTGTTTACTCTCATGATAATAATTATAGGCATTGAAATCCCAATTTTACAAAATCTTTAAGACCTCAAAATTTTCTTATTTGCAATAAAATGGGCTACAAATTAACAACGAATTTCGTGTTTCTAAACAAATGCATGAAGATCCTATTCTCCTGCGATATGACACAGTGTCACTGACTAAGTTTTTTCTGGCGTTTTCAGACTACTAACCTGGTTCAAAACTTTGGGCACAGAGTATCCGGGGACGTAGTGCCATATATCGAAGGGAAGAAACCTCACATACACAGCTGTGAGAATATACAAACTTTAATATATCACGCCATCTTAAAATGTGTAACCTTCCTCTCCGGCTCAACCGGTAAAAAGTCTGACCTCTACTCAGGTGCTCCTCGGAACGAAAGTCGGACGGGTAATGGTCCATCCCTGCTGAGGTAAACCACGTTGTCCTCAGTCATTTTGTTTCCAAACGATATAAAAGTAAAGCAATCCCATTACGGTCCTGGACATGCACTGAAGTTTGAGCCCAAGTAACATAGTCTTGCTGCAAGGATTGTGCCAATGAAAATTTCAAATGAGACCTTTGGGAATCGAACCCGGTACCTTCTGGTTTGTAGTCAAAGGAAATTCGTCACCCTTTAATTTGTCACTTATCAGCCACATATTCGACATTAAACAATTGGATCTTTTAGCAGTGTCGTTATATAAATCACAAATAAGTAAATACTTATGTAAACTTTCCATCACCCAAAGTAGGTATATTAGATAAGCAATGCGTTGCAGTTGATACCTAGATCCCAGCATGGTAGAAAATATGCATGTGCTTAGTGGTGGAGAGTTAAAAGAGGCGGCGTGTAGTTAGAACATTTAATCTGCATGTTCAAATCTCGCTGCCATTTAAAAACAGTCGCTAAACAGTTGGCATTCAGCAGCAGTTGGCAGGCTGCAGTCGGTTGGCTACGAACTGTATGCTGATACTGTCAGTAAGACAGACCCACTGTATACGTGAGCAACAGACAGTCGGTCAGAGGAGTAACAAATCTGAAAGCATTGCTCTTAGTACATATTGATTTGTGTTTTGTAACTGAACTAAATTTCCGTTATTATTTACAACTCCATTTTTCTGTATCGACTGAGGGGTGGCCCATGTATTACACACGTTAAAATTGTCCGAATATTACACTATATGTTCAGACGGCTTGCAAATTATATGGCATAATGGGACAATGAAGAAGGGAGATTAGAGACGTCGAAAAGCGCATGTCAAAGAATAAGCCCTTATAATATGTAGCCTATGAATCATTTGGTCTTATCAATATAGCCGATATCGCAGCACACAGTAACTGACTGTAGGTACATACATAACAAAATACTGGTTGACCACAACAGAGCAGGCGACAATTGAACAACTGCTACACGCACTGCCCATCCAAACACGACTTTATCAAGACTGATCAAAATCCATTCTTTGCCTAAGCCTAGAGTATGTCTATAGTGGGTGTTAAGCAGTATGTAACAGCTTTTTATATGAGTGTGAGGTTTGTGACTCATATTGAGGGACCGATAAAGACTGAGTGTCTTTGAGAAAAATATATTACCAGGCTGGAATCTTGACTTAATTAGAAGAAGTTCAAACAGGATTGGATGGAACAGTATAATAGGGAGATTTGTGATTTAGTAAGTCCTCAGACAACGTAAGGATAATGGAAAAAATATGACATATGACGATGAACCTAACATGCATAGAAGAGGAATGTGTAGAAATTTTAACTGAAAATATTCGAAAGAAAACTTCATTCGGAAGATAAATTCTCAGAGAGAAAAACACAACATAATACACAGTAAAAAGTAGAGTTAATTATAAGGATTGCACTCATCTGGCTTAGTGTGTTTGGCAGTCAGGGGATATAAAATATTCATTTTGCAGAAAAGTTGCGATTTTTTTCAACTTCTCTGAATATTTAACAACTGTACTCTATTAATAAGGATGATTTAATTTCCTTTATTGCAATGTCAAAACATTTCATATTACAAGAAACTTACAGTTAATAAATCATAATAATTTTACTCCCATTCATTCTTGCAATAGTCAGTCGGTCTATGAAGATTTCTCTTCACTTTCAGCTGAAAGCCATGCGGTAGGCCCCTTCCATTAATCAGCTGTGATCACATAACAAATGGACCATATTAATTGCACCATGCCTGTCCTTGTGTCCTCTTATCAAGACCTGATATTACACTTCGTAAGTTCGGCTTGAATAATTGCTTTACGGAATAAGCCACATGGTTTTATGTAATGAGTTAGAGAGATGAATGAATTTTTTTAATACCGACCCAGTAGAAAAGTAGTGGACGGCATTTTGATAAAACTACTGCTAAGATTGTTATTGAGAGATGTAACAGTGCTATGTAAATGCTGGTAGAACCGCCATTTCCCCTGTACTAAAAAATTACAGTCAGTTCATGTATCCATAGCACTGTAATATTGGCAATTTAATAGTTTTCAAAGGTACATATATTTAGGCGTGTTCAAATCTGTGACATGACGCCGTGTATTTTGGTAAACAAATGTTATGTTTCGGACTGAAGTACTGACTTCACAGTCAGCAGTGTGACCACAAACTCATCTATGCACCACACGGATAAGACACTTGGCTTATCGAGTTCAGAGTAAAAGTCAAAGGTTTAATTTTAATTCATTGTATTTCCTTTCCTTTAGAACAGCTGTGCACACGGCTGGCGACAGACAGGATTTATGTGCTTTAAGATATAACACTTAAAGGAGCCAATAAAATAACCGCTTTCTCTTATCTCTATGATGATATTGGAAACTCCGCATTACAAAACTTTCAAAAATCTGGTTCAAGAGCTGTCACGAAATCGTGCGAGATAACCGGGGTTTTCTGCCGAGGGGACGGTATTCTTTTGTACGAAATAATACATCAATTATACATATACACATTACATATATTTCCTTCTCCCCACATTAATTCATCACTCATCAAACATATATCCGACATCCAAAAATAAGGGCTGCTGGCATTGTCTTTGTACGAAACAAAAAAATCAGTAAATACTTTTGTAAAATTGCCATCGCCGACAGTATTTTCATTACGTGTACAACGCGATCCAGTTGATACCTAGAACAAATCATGGCAGAAAATAAGCATTTGCTTAGTGGCGCAGAGTAAGAACTTGCGGCGTGTAATTACAATATTTCATTTAACAATCTGCTCGTTTAAAACTTGCTGTCAATTTAATACCAGTCGCTAAACCGTCGGCATTCAGCAGCAGTTGGCAGGCTGCAGTTGGTTGGCTACGAAATGTATAATTTTGGTACAGAACATCCAGTTGTGTTTCAAGTAAAATCAGAAATATAAATAAAAAATTTACTCATTCTAGCACAACAATATATTTATTATATTACATTAATGGCTATTGTTTCGGCCTTAAAGACCATCATTAAGCAATCTCACAAAAATAATGTACCAGACTTTAGAAGTTTCTGAAATGGCCTAATGATGGCCTTGAAGGCCGAAACAGGTAGCCTTTAATATAATATAATAAATATATATTTTTTTGGAATGAGTACATATATAACATAATTTTATCGCCGTACGAACTGTATGCTGCTATTGTCAATAAGTCAGCCCCACTGTATACGTGTGCAACAGACAGTGGGTCACAGGAATAACAGGATTGAAAGCATTACTGTTAGTACATATTGATTGGTGATTTGTAACGTAGCTAAATTTCTGTTATTACTTACTACACCACCATTTTCTGACAGAAGAGGACATCGCTTCGATATAATTACTGTAAAGTATGTAATAACAGTTACAGGGTTTATACTTCTCTATTCCTGATAATATGAAAGTCTGTAGGTACTGCAACAGTTTCAATTCGATCTATGAATTTTTGCGTCAAGGCACCGGAATTTTAAACAGGTTTTGGATTTTCACTTTGACATATTCACTTTTCAAAAGAAATACTTTAAAATTAATGTATTTATTACAGATGAATCGGAGACAACTCAAACCTGATGGTTTGCATGGCTAATACCATTATCTGCAACTGAACCATTACCTGAAAATGAACTGGCTAATACCATTATCTGAAAAGGAGCTGGCTAATACCATTATCTGAAACTGAGCTGTCTAATACCATTTTCTGCAACTGAACTGCTAATACCATTATCTGCAAATGAACACGATCAAGAAACAGTTAATCCAAGTCATATCCTCACACTTTATTGTATAAAATTCATCTTAATTTTACCCTCCCCTCAACACTCTCCTTACCGCCACATCAAATCGCCATTCCCTGACATTGTAGCCTTACGAAGCGTCAAACAGTCCTGTGAACGTCATCTGTCTAAAGACTGTAAAGAGGCAGGAGTTTTAAGCGTAATTTCCCGCCCCGTTGTGGAGATTTTGAAAAGTAATATTATGTTTTACTGTAATTTAATTACAGTAATTTAATTAAAGTTTCTGTTACAAAATAATGGATAAAATAACAAGTTGGTGCAACATTTGCAAATATACAATAACCAATAAATTAACGATAATTGTGCTTCATAAACTCCCATATATTAACTATAGAGTTTTATTCGTCTCTTGAAAAATTCTCGCACGTAAAGCCAGCTGTATGTGCTGTACACAAAGTAGCAGTTCCCAACTACATATTACTGTATTGCTGCATTTTATACTTTTCTTCTCGCTTAGATTTTAATGTACAAACTACAGTAACGGTGACGTCACTACTCTTAAGTCTTCACCAAATCGTGACTCCACTAATTCTTAACCCCACCACTGTAGGAACGGTGCTGTTATCTTCCCGGTCGTTTTAACCAGGGAAAATACACAGGCACTTATTGAGTAGGGTACTGGTTGGGCGCCAGAAATGTTCTGCATGTTTTGGAGGAAAGAAAAAGTGCTTATCCTTTCCGAATTTCCAACATCGATTC
>Ga0209629_10003064_pt1 | contig 11759 bp, 5 predicted proteins | sample TergutCu122P5_FD_187286 | JGI IMG/M metagenome (GOLD analysis project Ga0209629, IMG submission 187286) | Cubitermes ugandensis P5 segment gut microbial communities from Kakamega Forest, Kenya - Cu122 P5 (SPAdes) (version 2) | ecosystem: Host-associated > Arthropoda: Insects > Digestive system >...
ATTAGTATATTGTACAAATGTATTTTTAGGATGGTTTATAAATCAGAAATCTGCTAAACGCTTACTTATGATTTATGTTATTTTTTTTGACAACATAATCCGAAGGTGTCATTCCGATAACATTTTTAAAGGCATTGTTGAAAGTAGAGCGGGACCTGTAGCCGGCTTCAGTAAAGATATAATCTATTGTGTATCGCTTCAATGCATCGCTGTCTATCAGTGATTTCACATATTTTATCCGGTACTCTTTCAGTAGGGTTTTGAAATTTGTTTCACCTACGACGTTTATGGCTGATGAAATATAATGGCTGTTTGTTTCTAAATTTTTTGCAAGCATAGCCTCGTCAAAATCCGGATTCTTGAAAGGCTGCACTTTATCTAAATGTTCAATAATTTCGTTGTACAAAACTTTATATTTTTCCAAATCCTCCTTGTTTTCTTCTATTTTCGTTGTTTCTTCATCCTTCGTTGCTTTGTTAATCTCATTCTTTTTTACAAACAAACCGACAAAAAACGTAGTCATAATAAACACCCAAGCGATAGTCATAAAATTTACGCTATTAATCAGCGAAAGCGAAAAATTTTCATTTGGAAAATGAGGACTCAAAAAATAGGCGGAAATTGAGGCTATCAAAGTAATTACAGTCCACATCGTTATATCTTTTACTTCAAAAGCAATTACTCCAATCGGCACAAGCGCATACCAGAAAAAAACGACAGGATAACCCGAATTTGCGCTTATACATATTATGGGGAATAAAATAACGATGATGCAGGTAATGTACATCAATATAGCCGGCTCGATCGGTAATTGTTTATAACGTAAGAAGAAAATTATCCAAACGATATGCTGAATGGTATAAAAAATAGTTAAGTATTTAAGAATCAGTATATCGTGTATAGTGTACAAAATGGCAAAACTGCCAAACATCGACGTGACTATCAAAAGAAAGATGACAGCCATTTTTTTTGTGTAAACTTCGATTGGATTATTGGACGCCATTTATTTTCCCAAAATAAATTGCTTCAAAGGTACTATTATTTTTCTAAATAAAATAGTAAAATCGTTTAACTTTTTAGGAATTTTAAGAAAATTCTTTTCCGATGCGCCAAATTTTGATCATTTTATCACTACAATTTAACTCCTATTTTTTCTCCCTGTTTTATCTGTTTTTTCAAAATCGTTCCTTGCGCATCTTTCACCAACACTTCCAATTTATCTCCTTTCCGGGTAACATCAATATCGAAATGCCGGCCGAAAGCATTGATGGATTTCAGATTCATAAAATTCCATCCGGCAGGTATTTGCGGACGCATTTCAAAAGAATGAAGACCGGTAGGGCGGATGCCGAGAATACCTTCCGAATAAATCCGGCAATACAGTCCGCTTTCTGCCGAGAGATGACGCTGCGAACCTTCGGGCCAGGCTTCAATGGCATAAGGAACATGTTCGCCCAATAAACGGCGTCGCGAATAGTATTCCAGATAATCCAAGCCTTTATCGGTCGCTCCTGCTGCAAAAATGCCCCGCAAGGCATAGAGCGTGGAACGATCCCAATAAGTTTCCGTTCCGGCTTGCGTCAATAGTCCGTCGTTTGTCCACAAGCGCGGGGAGAACAGCGCGTCTATCGTTCCTTTTGCGCGGTCGAATATTCCCATCGTCAGAGGAATACAAATCCATGAGCGCAAAATGTCGTTGCCGTCGTAATAACGATAGGTCTGGAATCCCTCGACTTCATGTCCGAAATAGCGCTCGATTGATTTCCTCATGTTTGCGGCTTCTTTCTTATATTCGTTTATTTGAGCGGAAGGAACGCCCAAATCTTTTCCAAGATATGCGGCCGAAACGAGTGCATCGTAATAAAGGCTCGACGTATTTAAATTAGCTTTACCCGCAGGAAAACGGTTTTCCAACTCATCGGAATTGGAAGCGACAACGCCGTCGGGGGTTAACTTGCGTTTACAATATTCGAGACACCATTCGATTAATGACCATAATTCTTTTGCTTCGGCTTTATCTCCTCTTGCCAGCGCATACCGGGCGGCGCCGTAAGCAATCATAGCGCCGTCGCCGCGGTCTTTTGCGCCGTGCCAGATGCCATCTCCTTCGGCAATAATCGAACTGGGAATCGGATTATAATCTTTATTCATATAGCGGGCGAAATGCCGGTAAGCATTCAAAGCCGATGCGTTGCCTGTGGAATAGCCGAGATAAGGGAAAAATGGATTGATGTATTCCGCCTGATCGTTCGCCCAGATAGCGGCATAATAGGCTTCGCCTCCGGGGCCGTGCATCAATCCTCCTTTCGTTTCATAAATACTTTCCGCTCCACGTATTTTTGCAAAGGCAAACATACGGTTCAGCGCCGAATCGGGCGTTTCAAGTATAAGATTCGACCACATTTCTTTCACAAAATCCTGCCTGGCTGCCAACTCTTTTTCAGAATCTATTTCCGGTAGTTTCTCGTTTACTTTTCGGGCATAAAAGCGAACGTAAAAGCTAAGTTCTTTCGCGGGAGACAAGGTATAAAATCCCTTATTTGAACTTTCTATTCCATACGCATATCCTCCGTAAATTCCGGTAGAAGCATCCGTAACGTAATTCATATCCACATCGGGCAAATCGATAATCAGGTCTTTCTCTCCGGTATTTTTCAATGTATATTTCTCCAAATATACCGGTTTTGAGGTTGATGGATAGAGGGTACGGACTAATTGTAAATTATTTTTCGGAAATTTGCTCTCAACAATCATTATTCCTTTCAGGCTAATTTTATCAACTTGTTCTTCATCGAGCGAAACGCTATTGACCAATACCAAATCGCGTACATCCAAGGCAAACCGTTTATTCAAATGCGAACGGGTTTTATTCGGTTCAAAACGGAGCATAGGCCAAACAATGCTGCGATTCAAAGTAAAAGACCGGTTATTATCTACTCCATAGCGCAACACAACGGAAAGTTGTTTCCCGCTCATTTCGATATGATCATTATGAGGAATGCGGGAATCTATTGTCCACTCTATTCCTCCGTCGCCGGCAAGGCGCCAGCGGTTATTTTCCTGCGCTTGCGCCGGATTCAGCCAAAAGCAAAAGATTGTGAATACTATTATAATACGTTTCATCTCTATTATTTTTTTAATTTTATGTTAATGCATTGTCATTGAGGCTGTCTCGAAAGCCTCCTGTCATTGCGGACGTAGCGAAGCGAAGATCCGCAATCCCCTGACAGTAAGTATTCGCTTTTCAGGAGATGGCGGGTCAAGCCCGCCATGACAGGCTTTTGAGACAGCCGCAATGACGTCGATGACATTCAACCCAATAACCATACTCTCTAATTCATTCTTACAAACAGGGATAAATCCCTCTTCCATCAGTTCTTTTCCTGTTAATATTTTATTATTCAAGTAAAAAGTTGAATTTTTGCCTTCTTCAACATTTAATTCTTTAACAACATAGTTTTTTAAAGGATTAAGCCCTTTCAGTTTCACTTTTTCATCGCCGCTGTTATTTGTCTGGTAAACGAAGACAACCACTTTTTCCTGATCCGGAGAAACATAACATAAGGCTGCACGGGAATCTTTATAAGGAGAAACTAAACGATACAAATCCCCTCGCTGAACGATGGGACGCAGGCTCTTTTTATACAATTCGATACTTTTTTGTATCTGTTTTTTCTCTGTTACGGTAAGTTTGGATAAATCCAAATCCACGCCATAAGCGCCGCTCAGAGCTACGTCTATGGTAAACTTCATCGGGCGGTTTCCCATGCGGGTGACATGCGCCGCAATGGTATTGGCAGGGAAAATGTGGGAAAAACCCCATTGAATGAATACCCGTTTCAAAGGATCGGTATTGTCGCTGGGCCAGAATGAATGGAAATTCTTGAGGCTGCCGTAATCCGTCCGGCCGCTTCCTCCGGCGCAAAGCATCATCATCACATCCGGAAAGGCGATTGAAGTTTCATGCATCAAATCGAGCAATGCCCAATTGTAATCAACCAACAAATGCGATTGTTTTTCCGGAGGCAAATAAGAAGAGCCCGGCTGGGTGATATAGCGGTTGGCGTCCCATTTCATATATTTAATTCCGGGATTGGGCTTTAATGTTTTTTCGATAACTTCTTTCCATTCAAAGTTTTGTACTGCTGGACGAGTTAAATCCAAAACCAATTGGTTTCTTCCGAATAACAATTCTCTTTTGGGTTGTGTTATCACCCAATCGGGATGTTTGGTATATAATTCACTCTGGGGATTTACCATTTCCGGTTCGAGCCAAATGCCGAATCCGATATTTCTTTTATCCGCTTCTTTACAAAGGGATGAAAGTCCGTTCGGTAGTTTTTTTACATCCGGCGTCCAATCTCCCAAGCCGTGCTTATCATCATCGCGGGCAAACGCCCCATTGCCAAACCAACCATCGTCGAGCAGGAATAACTCGATACCGATTTCTTTTGCGCCGTCGAACAACGAAACTATTTTCTTTTCATCAAAATCACAATGCGTTGCCTCCCAGTTATTCAACAAAACCGGACGGTCTTTTTGTCCGTCTCGAATGCCATAGTTCAAAGCCCAGCGATGAATATTCCGCGAAGCCTGTCCTTTCCCTTCATTACTGTATGTCCAAAGCGAAACGGGCGTTTTAAATACGCTATCTTTTTCGAGCATATATTGAGAACCGAAAGGATTAATACCCGACAACGCCCTGAGATTGTTATTCCAATCCAAATCGAAAGTCAATTGAAAACTACCCGGCCAAAACAATGTACTTGCATACACTTCCCCGGAATCTTCGTCAGCCTCTTTATTTAACGAAAGAATAAAAGACGGAATCCGCATCTGATGCGCCCGAACGCCTAACTTTGAATCTAAAACTTTCATTCCGGGCGTCAGTTTTTCTTCTACGAGCGTCGCTTCTCTTTTGTAGTTGCCGCAAAACTGCGTCAGCCAATATTCTTTAGCATTCAAAACCGGCGATATGGATGAATAACGGTAAAGCGTTACATTTCCTTGCTCTTGATGATGGATTTCCGTCCACATTTCCAGGACATCCTCGTTTTGATACGACCGGATGAAAATGTTTACTAAGAAAGGATATTCGGGGTCTTTGAGATTAATGACAGTCAGTTCCGTATTATTATCAATCTTTTTCGTCGAATGATCTACGTAATATAAATCGGTTGAAGTATTTCCGTCGGCATGGACAACTTCGAGAGCCGGTTCGGCAATAAAACCGTTACCGGATGCAGGATAAAATTCTTTTTCTCGGGGAAATCCCTTGACCGGAATTTCAAACTTTTCATTTTTTTTGCCATATCCCAATTGATAGAGATAATGATCGTTCCCGGTAAATAATGTCAATTCCGAATGTTGTGTCGGAATACGGATTTCTTTTCCGGATACGGTATTTTGTGCTAACAATGCCCAATGGGTTGATATTAAGCAAACAATAATAAATAATTTGTTTTTCATTGCATTTGTTTTAGACACGGAATATTATGATAAATTTAATTTGACGCATCGTCATTGCGAGCCGTTAGGCGAAGCAATCCAGAATAATGATTTTCACTGGATTGCTTCGGGCTATCGCCCTCGCAATGACGTAGAGGTAAATTCATAAATTTTTCCCTTTTCTGTTGGAAAATCTACAATTGAAGTTTCTTTCAGTTCTAAAGAAGATGGTTTTCCTGAATAATCGCATCCCGTCAATTGGGGCGAAGGCGGGGTGTAAAAAAACGGATTCGGGTTGCTGCCTTCGGCGGGTTTCAGAGAAGCGCTGTTGCAAGACAAGGCTTGACGACTCCGGATGCGGCAATTTCCTCCCAGCGATGAATAGATTTTCGCTTTGACTAATTGCCCGTTTTTCCATTCCATATCCACAGTAAAACCGCCGCGGGCGCGTAAACCATTCACAGAGCCGTTTTTCCATGCATCGGGCAATGCGGGAAGAAGATATATTTCTCCTCCGTGACTTTGCAGCAACATTTCGGTCATCCCTGCTGTAGCGCCGAAATTACCGTCTATTTGAAAAGGCGGATGGGCATCGAAAAGATTGGAATATGTCCCTCCTCCTTTGGTTGAGACATCGGTAGCATCTACGTGCTTCAAACCGTTCTTTAACATTAAATAAGCGTGATTTCCATCTTCCAGCCGCGCCCAGAAATTGATTTTCCAAGCCATCGCCCAGCCTGTGCCGCCGTCTCCTCTCAGGAGAAGCGTTTGCTTTGCCGCCGCCGCTAAATCGGGATTTATGCGGGGAAGAATTTCTTTTCCCGGATGTAATCCGAATAAATGCGAAACATGCCGGTGTTGTGGATCGACATCTTCAAAATCTTTATACCATTCTTGCAATTGACCTTTGGAACCCAAATGCGGAGGATATAATTTATCTCTGACCGTTTCCAATCTTGTTCTGAAATCGGCATCCGTATTCAAAATTTTGGATGCTATAATGCAATTGCTGAATAAATCGAAAATAATCGCCATATCCATTGTAGTTGCTTTACTGATTTCACCGATTTGTTCCTTGCCTTTCGCATCCTTATACTTGAACATGTTTTCGGGAGACGAAGAAGGATTGGTAACCCAATATCCTGCGCTGTCTTTTTGCAACCATTGGAGCATAAACTCCGCAGCGCCTTTCATTAACGGATAAGCTTCGTTTTTCAAATATTCTTCGTCGCCTCCAAAAGCATAATGTTCCCAGAGATGCTGCGAAAACCAAGCGCCCGCCATAGGCCAGCACGACCAGCGCGGCGACGATTTCGGGTCTTTGTCGAAATTTCCTGCAGGAGCGGTCTGCGCCCAAACATCCGAATTGTGAGAAGCCAACCAGCCGTTTTGAATATCATAATTTATTTTTGCCGTTTTTTCTCCGTTGACGGACAATGATTTTATGAAATCCAACAAAGGTTGTTGACATTCCTGCAAAGCGGTTGGTTCTGCTGGCCAATAGTTCATTTCCGTATTGATGTTAGTCGTATAATTACTTCCCCAAGGAGGTTGAACGAAGCGATTCCATATACCTTGCAAGTTGGAAGGTTGCGTTCCGGGTCGCGAAGAAGCAATCGTCAGATAACGACCATATTGATAATATAATTCAAGCAATCCCGGATCGTTTTCCGATTTGGCAAATTCGTCCAAACGTTTATCGGTAGGAAGTTTATCTTTATCATCCTCCGGTTTTCCCAAATTCAATTCGACACGGTCAAACAAGGATTTATAATCGCCGGTATGATTGTTCAATAATTGTACGAATGATTTTTCGCCGGCATTATTTAAATACTTCAATGCTTCAACGGAAGGATCTTTACCGTTCAGTCCGGAAGATTTGTCGAAACCGTTGAAACTTGTCGCTGCCGAAAGAATCAGAACGACAGAATTGGCTTCTTTAACCGCTAATTGATTATTCGATTTTTGCGTATTGCCTCCTTCAGTAAGGATTTTCAAGTAAACTTCAAAGTTCATTCCTTCTCCTTTCTCATCATCAGAATACACGATTTGATTGGGATCGTCGGGACGATGCGCCACATATTTCGGCGCTTTACCTTTGAGTACAAGCAAATTATCGTTTAATGCAGTTGTTGTATAACGTAATTCGCTTTCCAACCGAACATTGAAACTGACCGATTGTTTTTTATCGGCTTCTATTTTAACAACCATCACCTGATCGGGATAAGAGATAAAGGCAGTCCGCTTATAATTTATCCCACCCTGAGTGTAAGTTACTGTTGATAAAGCGTTGTTGATATTCAAATCACGATAAAACCGGCTGATACTATCGCCTTTCCCCGACATATCTATATACAGATTCGCCAAAGGCAGATAACGGGCGGTATAAGGACCTTGGGCATTCTTTTTCCACAATTCGGCAGCCTTTAGGTAATCTCCGGCATCAATCGCTTTTCGTATTTCGGGGAGAACGCTTTTCGCTTTTGGATTATTTCCATCTTGGGGAGCCCCCGACCAAAGCGTGTTTTCGTTCAATTGATAATATTCGTTCAGCGGATTGCCGAAGACCATCGCGCCAAGCCGGCCGTTGCCCAAAGGCAAGGCTTCTTCCCAGACTTTTGCCGGATGGTTGTAGTACAATTTTAAATCGTTTCCGGCGAATTGTTTTTGACAACTCATGCTTGATAGAAAACAGAGGCAGATTGTCAATTTAATGAATGATTTATACATTTTAATATTGTTAAGTTTATTCTATCACACCGTCATTGCGAGCCGCTTGCGGCGAAGCAATCCAGTCTGTGTCATACTTCTGGATTGCTTCGGGCTTCGCCCTCGCAATGACGGCGATGTTATTTCTTTTTCTGAATTGCATTCCTTTCCATTATTTCCGTAGCCCAAACAAAGCCTACGTAGGCTTCTTTGGCATTCAGGGATTTTTTGTAATGAATGTATTTGTCATAATTTTCCTGAACGCCCACGCCATCGCAAGCCTCGTAGATATCTACCAAGCCGTTTTTGTTTATTTTCGCGTTGCTCGTGATAAATTTATATCCGTTTGCGGCAACTTTTCCGTATTCCTTTTTGCTAATCAAACCGAGGTTGATGCCTTGCTGAATAGTATAGGTAAACATAGCGCTTCCCGAAGTTTCAAGCCAGTTATCGGAAAGTTGCGGTTTGTCCGTTACCTGATACCAGCCTCCCGTTTTCGGGTCTTGCACTTTCTTCAAACCTGCTGCAAGACGTTTGTAAATATCTACAAGTTCGTGGTATCGCGGATGAGAACTTGGAATGGTTTCCAAAGCCTCAACCAATACTAAGGCGTACCAACCCAAGCCTTCTCCCCATACTTCAGACGATTGTCCGCCTTTCGGATCCGCCCAGCGGCATACGCGGTCGCCGTGTCCGGCTTCAAACACGCCGTGTACATACAGCCCCGTATTACCTCTCAATCCGGTTTTTGAATAAGCCGTAATTTGGGTAATTGCTTCGTTAAAGGCATATTCGCTGTCGCCAATTGATTTGCCAAAGCGCAGTAAAAACATTTGTCCCATGAAAATGCCGTCAATCCACATCTGCCCATGCATCGTATTGGAATGCCAGAAACCTCCGTCGCTGTTGCGCGGATAACCGTTAAAACACTTTCTTATTTGCTGTGCGGCTATTTTATAGCGGTTATCTTTGTAATGTTCATACAGCATCACCACAGTATTTCCGGTCATCATGCCGTCGAGATTCGTACAATAATTAGGCACTTGCGTAAGTCCTTTGAAATTGCATACCGGCATAAAGTTTCCGTCTTTGTCGATGATTGAATCAATGTACCGTTTAATATATGCCATATATGTTTCATCTTTCGTGTCTTTATACAACCGTTCAAAGGCGCAGAACATATAACCGTTTACATACGTCCAGGCGTTGAAATAGGCTTTTGTGAAATCCGGCCAGCGCGTCATTGCTGTTTGCGCTGCGGCAATCGACCAAAATGCCGGCTTTACGCCGGGCGTATAAGACAGATGCGCTCCGGGAACTGCCGAATTGGCTGCATCGAAATAAGGACGTTGCATGACATCTTTTTCATTTGCGCCGTTTACAAAATCGGTCATTTTTGCAACTGTCGCCGTTTGAGCGCCATCCAAATAGATTTCGCTATTTCCTTTTCCTGAAGATTGTAGTAATGCGTTTGATTCTCCGGTAGCATTAACGGCAGAAATATATGCCGTATTCACGCCTTCCAATCGCATAATTGCTTCGGAACCTTTAAAGACGTCTGTTTTGAAGTTATTTACAAGAATATGTTGCCCGTCTTCACAAACGAGTGCAGGACGCAAATCGGGATTTACCAATTTGAATGTTACATTATTTAAGTTTAATCTTTTCACATGGCGCGCCCAAATACCGTAAGCAGGCAGATACGGAGCGAATGTTTTCACTTCGGGATATTGATCGACCGCTTCCTGAACTACATGGCGTCCTTCTTCGACTGTTCCGCCGCCGGGCAGTTCGATTTCAATATTTTCGAGCGTCAAACCGGTGATGTAATGTCCGGGAACACCTGTAATCAGGATTCCGGAAGCAGGGGTTAATTGAGTTTCTTTAGCGCTTTTCGCCTTTACATTTCGTATCACCACGTTTTCAAAACTGCCTGTTGTCTGCTGCGTATCCTGATTTTTCCTGAAAACCGATAAACGGGAACCCAAGCGGAACATCATCGGAGTTTGGATATTATCCATTGTAATATCGTTAATATCAATGTTTTTGAGCCGTGCGCCGTCCACAGAAAACAGTTTGATTCCTCCGTTTTTTGTATCATAAATTTTGCAATTGGATATGTGGATATCCTCAAAGGGAGCCATTGATTCGGTGCCCATTTTAATGGCGGCTTGATTGCTTTTCAACTGCATTCCGCTGACGACAATATCACTGCAAGGAAATTTACTGTGCGTCGTTTTAAAACACAAGGCATCGTCTCCGCTAACGATGTTGCAATCTTTGATCCGGACATGTTGGCAGCCGTCTATATTGATGCCGTCGTTATGCGCGATGCCGTAACTTTCAATTTTCACTCCTTCAATCTGAATGTTACGACTTTGGGCATAGTGGGAAGTCCAAGCGCCGGCATATTTCAGCGTGACGTTGCGGACAGTTACTCCATCGCAACGCAACACCCGCAGCAGAAAGGGCCGCTGTCCCCAACGTTCGCTTTCGGGACGATTGTCTCCTGCAATCTGAGCGGCTTTCAAGGCTGCGCCTTGTCCGTCGATAATTCCTTCGCCTTCAATTGCGATATTTTTAGCATCTATCGCAATCAGAAAAGCCCAACCGACATCTACGCCCAATCCTTCGGTAAAAGGATCAAGGTTTTTATAGGCTTTTATATCAGTCGTACCCAAAAGCAAAGCCCCTTTTTCAAGATACAATTTAACATTGTCTTTCAAGACAATGGTTGCAGACAAATAAGTTCCGGCGGGAATGTAAACCGTTCCCCCACCCTCCCCGCTACAAGCGTCAATCGCTTTTTGTATTGCGGGCGAATCCATTGTTTTCCCATCTCCGGTTGCGCCGTTATCTTTTATGTTGTAAGATTTTTGGGCTGCAACAGCCAACGGTAAAAGCAAAAATATAAAACTCATTAAAATTCTTACTGTTTTCATTTTATTCTGTTTTTTTGATTGGTGATTATATAATAATTTTTTTTTACAATTTTGTAATTTTTAATTTAACGCTATAATCTTGTATTTTTATCGACGGTGGACAACAATCGTTGGGATATGGTTCCAATCTGTTTAACTGAATTTGATAACCTAAAGTATCTTTGATTGCATTTAAATCATAAAGATTACCTTTATCGTCAGCATTACAGCCCCAAGCATCCATTATAATTGAATATGTTTTTTCTTTGATTGATAAGGACAATTCAATCTTAGCGCTACTACCATAAGATAAGTAACACATAGATAAAGGAACACGATTATCATTTATTACTTTAGAAAATTTTAATGTGCTACCATCAATGAAACTAACAGACTTACCATACTTTATATAAACCATATCTCCTAACGGATATATTTTTGGATCGTTGTTATTATCTGAACAATCAAATGAAACAACACTCATTATCATCATTATAGCAATAATAATTATTTTATTTTTCATAATATTTTTATATATAAAAGTTTCATCCACAATATTATTTACAATTTGGAGATGGCGGGTCATGCCCGCCATGACAGGCTTTAAAGATAGTTTCTCAATGATATACTTTAATTCCTCCCTTTTGTTTTTCCAAACTATAAACCGACGACATGGTTTTT
>Ga0209629_10003065_pt1 | contig 11759 bp, 4 predicted proteins | sample TergutCu122P5_FD_187286 | JGI IMG/M metagenome (GOLD analysis project Ga0209629, IMG submission 187286) | Cubitermes ugandensis P5 segment gut microbial communities from Kakamega Forest, Kenya - Cu122 P5 (SPAdes) (version 2) | ecosystem: Host-associated > Arthropoda: Insects > Digestive system >...
AGAAGAAAAACCGTGGAAATCGCCGGACAATGTCGGGCATACGCACTTGTTCACGTTTGCCGGAAAAGGGAGCTTCAAGCCGCAAACGCCCAAAGAACTGCTGGACAAATTGAACGAATCACTTTTCAAGACTCAAGTCGTGACCGGTTATTTTCGCACCTGGCCGGAAGACGGGCGGCTCGTCGGGAGCATCTGCACGAACGATCCGGGAGGACTGAAGAATGTGATTTCAGCCATTCCCGACCTGGAACTGATCAAAGCGGAACCGCTCGACGAAAAACTGTTCCATGAACATACCGTCAAAGGACAGCAATCTCTCGGAGGCGGAGCTTCCAATCCAAAAGCCGCCCCGACCATTGCCAAAATGGAACCGGCGAACGGCGCGGAAGACGTTGATGCCGATGCGGTCAAGGAACTTCGGGTGACGTTCGACCGCGACATGAACACCGGCGGCTTTTCCTGGACCGGCGGTGGCGATGACTACCCGAAAACGACCGGTTCCCCGAAATGGATCGACAAGCGAACCTGCGTGTTGCCCGTTCAACTCGAAGTCGGGAAAAAATACCGGCTCGGAATCAATTCCATGCGATTCAAGAATTTCCAAAGTGCCGAAGGCGTGCCGGTCGAACCGGTGGTTTATACGTTCGGGACAAAATGAAATGCATGTCAAGCCCGTTAGCGGTCGGGCTTGCCCGACGAAAGACGAGAATTCGGTCTTAGTAACAGTCAACAAATAACTTGTACAACTGAACTTTTTTTCAACGCGGAAGGCACGGAAAAGACGGAATGCGCGGAATTCCGCAGTTTCCGTCTTTCCGCGTGTTCCGCGTTAAAATATGAGATGCTCTCTTTTGAGCAATTTATTTTTTGACAGTTACTTATTTTCCGCCCGATGGGGTTTGCTGTTGGGCGGGAACCGCAATGAGACGATTGGTGAAATCAGTATACAACCCGTTTGGCGTGCGAAGGTCGATCCGTAAGAAAAACGGCGTGCGGTCAATTTCGGTGGCACTCCAGTGGTACTCGCCGCTGTTTGCAAGATCGAAGGCAACCGGCATCCACGGCCCGTTTTTCGTTTGGGAGCGGTAAATGTCCGCCTTGCTTGTCGCAAAATTCTTGTCGCCGGCAAGCCATTGCACGATAAGATACGGTTGATTGTTAAGACTTCCGAGCGAAACCAGCCCGATTTTTCCGGGAAACGGTGCTTCCGGAGGCAGTGCTTCCGATGTTTGAATTCCCGGTGTTTGCGTTTTCCCGTTTGTCGCCGCATCTGCTTGTGATGTCTCTGCTTGCGGCGTCGTTGGTGTTGGTGCAACGGCTGTTTCCTGCATTTGCGGAACTTGTGGAACCGTTGTCATATTGGCGTTTGTCACTCCGGCATTTTCCGAATATCGCGGCATGGCATTGGCGGCCGTTGCCTGAGGAGCTTCGCCGAACATGGTGAGCAAACTGTCAAGCGACATGGAATTTGTCGTCGAACCCGCCGTCGGATTTGTCGGCGGATTGGCCTGTCGGTTGACCGGCTGATTTGCCGGGGAACCGGGAACGACAAAATTTGTCGTCGGAATTATTGCCGGTTGCGTGTTGCCGGGTGGCGCATTGACAGGCAGATCGGAGGTCTTGGGAGCATCAAATACCGCTGATGCGGCTGCCGTTGATGCAACCGATGGTTCCGGAACAGCCGCAATCGGAGATGCTGCCGCGAGAGATAGGGATGTTGTCGGAGTGACAGGAATATTCTGCAAAAGTGGGGTCTTTTCGTGAGTCATCGGTCGCGGTGGAGCAACAGGCAAGACTTCGGGCAAGGTTGCCTGAGGTGAGGTCGCCTGCGAAGAATAACCGTCAAAATTGGATGCCGGTTTGGTGTCGGAACTGTTCGACGAAGCGGGATTAGGGATTTCCACGTTTTTGTTGAGTGCAAAACGTGTCGTTTGAATTTCCCTGTTCCCTGCAATATCTTCAAGTTCACAACGGATGTTGACGGTCGACGCTTCATGTTTTGGCCAAAACGGTACAAATCCCGATTCATGCGTCCCATCGCGCATGATGTTTTTCGGGTCAACCGCCAGCGTCATCCAACTGATATTATCGTCATAACTAATTGAAATATCAGCAGTTGCTTTTTTCAAATGATCGTCGTTCGCCGACCATTTGACGATGATTTCCCCGGAATTTCCGCGAGAAGCCTCAAGGACCAATTTCGGCGGTTCCGTATCGACAACGATCTTTAATGCCGGAACACTCTCGCCAACCTGTTTAATTTCGCCATTTTGACCAACCGTCCTGAAAACGAACCAATATTCACCGTCACTTGGCGCACTGAAATCGAAAGTTTTTTTATCCGGGGGTACTTTTTGGTACGAATACCAATGAGTCCCTTGATCAATGGAATAAACCAACTCAATTTCAGCAGGAGGTTTGCGTTTTGTCTCTTCACCCAATTGGAACGGGATGGCAAATTGTGTTTGACGAGTCACTTTTGCCTGCTCCAATCCCTGTTGAAGACGCATTGGAATAAAACGGTTTTCCGTACCGGTTTGCGTCAAATAAGGCGGCAATGACGCGGATGTCGGACTCGCTTGATTTTGCGCGAAACTTGATCGTGGCACCAAGAGAGCTGTTTCACCCAATATGCTGCTGATCAAAACGACACAAAACAAACACAAGTTTTGCTGACGCATTCCAATTTTTTCCGAAGCGGGACAGGCGCATCGGATGTGATGATGTGACACTGTCCGCAGATTGAGAGACAAAACAACACTTCCTTTGAAAAATCGTCGATTTTTCGGATGTTTTTTTGCCGATTCGAAAAATGAAGGGAAATACACATTGGAACAAGAATTCACTCAACGCAATCTATGGAATATTTTGCAATTATTGCAATTATGCGTTCAGTGATGTTTTCGGTTTGGTATTTCGTTCTGGCTTCCGCCGGATTATTGGCATGGACACAAAAGTTGAACCGCCGTCCAACTTTTGTTAATTTCCATCAGATAATCTGAAATCGATTTCGTAATTTTTGATAAAATCCGTTTCTTTTTGTGTTAATCCATAGAGGGGACAAATGATGTCATCAATTTGGTCGATCAAGTGTTTTGACTTTCCGATTTTGTACTCCTTAAACGAATCGATGTTCGAATAACGTTCCGTATGCCGGAGATTCGCATTTCGTTCGATGTCCTCAAGATACCGCGCATACAAACGTTCCAGCTTCCGGCGAACCGGCAAAGTAATTTGATCAACCGGGATGCCAAATGAGAAAATTTCAAATTGCTTGATATGTAAATTGTCAGAGAAAACCTGATAAAACCAAAAAAACAAATCACTGCTTAATATCGCCCCTATCGTGTCTGCTGTCTTTTTATCAAAAAATATTGATTTTTCCTGTGTCGAACCTGTGGGATAATTGGTGACGACCTTAAAATATCTGCCTCCGGTGGTTCGGTAAAATATGGGTTGGCCGGTCTCCTGAACCATATCCCTGATTTTGACCGGCAGTGCCAGGATTTTTTTGAGAATGCGTTTTTCCATTTTCAAACTGATTTTCGGGTATCTGCCCGTCAGTTTGACATTTTTCACGTCGATGAATTGTAAATTTTTGAGTAAATGCCCCAAATTCTGATTTTTGCTTTTGCGATACATTTTTGTTGCCAGGATTTGTTCATTTGTTTTCCCGTCTTTTTGGCAAAACAAAATGGACGAGTTCACAACGGCATTTTCAAAAACAGGTTGCGGACGCACCGCGTAGGAAGAGACCTTGATCAGACTGCAACTTCTTTCCAACAAGCGATGGACGCCCGTCATGGAATCGCTGGAAGTGATGGAAATGGGGACGATAAAATGCAAAAAACCGAAATCCTTGCATAACAGCCAGCCTCTTTCGATAAACAGCGAGAATGTATCCAATGACCCTTTTTGTTTGCCGGGAATGGTTTTCGCCGTTTCGTAGTTTTTCAGAAAATACTTTTTGCTGGTTTCCGAATACTTCGCCCCATATGGCGGATTGCCGATGATAATGTCAAATTTTTCGACACCGAACATCCACATCGGGTCAAAGAACGATGCGGAGTTCGAAGGGTTATAGGGATTCCACGCGACCAGTTTTTCCGCCGTTTCGTGCGACATGTCGCCGGAATCTTTCATGACGATCTCCAGCATCCCGCGATGGGCTTCGTCTTCTCTCCGGCACGTCTTTTTTTCGCGAAGGGTGCGTGCCATAAAATACTCGCTTCGGGTCCTTTGCAACTTCAGGATCGTTTCTTTGATGATTGGCAACTCCAGCCTGCGCTGGCCGTTCTTTTCCCCGTTCTTCAAACCGATCAGCGAATCGGCGCACAAAAATTTCGTTTCGAGGTTCGGCAATGGTTCGATGCCGTAATTCTCCTCTTTCCGGTGATTGGGCACGATTTCCTGAATCAGCGACAGAAAGAACCGGAACAGCGAAATTTGGACGGCAATCGGCTGAATGTCAACCCCGTAAATCACCTTCCGCACAATGTCCAGTTTTCTCCGGTAGCGTTCCGTCTGGGTCAGTTTTCGTTCGGGATCAATGCGCCGTATGATTTCGTTCATGACGCCGCACGGAAAGGCTCCACTGCCGCAGGCGGGATCGAGAATTTTGCATTCGAGCAAGTCGTCGTGATGTTGTAAATAGGCGTCCAACGCCTCACTGACCATGTAATCGACCACTTCGCGCGGCGTGTAGTAACTTCCGGACACCTTGCGCCGTGTTTCCTTGCTGTCCGCATCAATACAGGCCAACAGCGATTCAAACACCTTGCCGATAAATTCAGGATCAACGGTCTTCACGTATTCCTCGTGATCCATCAAATCGTCCAGCGTCAATTTGTAATGATACTGCGACAAAATCCGAATGATGCCGCTCACTTTGAATTTTCCGCCCATTTCCGGAATGTTGTGCGTTTCCTCTTCGGAAAAAAAGTAGCGGTGACTCAATTGAAAATCGTCCCCTTCATGTTTGTCAAAGAGACCGCCGTTGAGAAAAGGAATTTTGGAAAATTGCTCTTTCACAAGACGGGGGTTTTTGATCAGGTTCTTGTGTTCAACGTCACCCCGCTCATGAATCGGCGTGTTAAGACAATGGAAAAACAGATTCCGCAGCACGGCGTTGTAATAGCGGTATTCCTCATTTTCTTTCAAGTGTTCCCGGAGAAAACTTTCCTGGAACAACTCCTGGGGGATCAGTCCCTTTTCCTGAAGAAACCGGCAAAACAACAACCGGACGATGATACGAAGCGCGGCATCCGAATCAGGTAACATGGGATTGGTCCAATAGTACCAGTTTCGGATTTCGCAATAAAACTTGTCACCAAGTTCCCGTCGTTTGATTTCATCCTGATAAAGTTGTTCCCTGACGGCGGCAAACGCTTTTTCCAGATCGGCAACGGTGCATTTGACCCATTCGGTATCCTGACCGGTTTCATCGAATTGTTGAATGTCAAAGCCCTGCACAACTAGGTAGCGGTGAACCATCTTGTCGATCCCGCGCCGCTCCGTAATGACCGCATTGTGCCAGACAATCTTGTTTTCGACGTTGAGTTCGTGCCCCTGCTGCCTGACACGCTGATCGACATCGCCGTGGGTTTCCCCGATTTTGAGGTAACCGTCATGTTTGGCAATATCAGGTGTGCAAAAAGCGTAAAGTTTCATGAAATTATTGTGGTGGCGAGAAAAAGTGTGCAACGCTTCAACGGCTGCCGATTGCGCTGAGATATGAAAACATCATAAAATGTGACATTTTGCTCATCTCAGTGAGATCGGCGATTCACCGAACATGCTTATTTTTTATTTCTTGCACAATATATCCACTTGCAATGAGCTGTGTTGGAACTATTGGTATGGACACAAAAGTTGAACCGCCACCTAATTTTTTGGCCACGAAGACCGCAGCTTCCGTTGGTCGCTGCTATCCAACTCTTATGTCCAGGTCAATATTGGCATGGACACCAACGTTGAGAGCAATTCAAACCGTATTGGCCACGAACACAACAGCTTCCCTGCCTTCGGACGGTCGCTGCTGTCAAACTCTTATGTCCGGGGCAATAAACACGTCCGGTGAATCGCCGCTCCCGCTGTGAAACAACGACAGTGTAACCGCTTGATTCATGAACAGCCCATGCTTTTACCGCAATTGTAACAAAGGTAGCAATTGCCGCTCCGCACAGTGATCGCCCCGCAGGAATCGCAGGCAGGGGCGTCGGACTGGAACGAAGCATATTGGGCACTGAGCGACGTGTTTTCGCCGATCGGCTTCGGCGGTTCGACCGGCATCGACATGCTGTCAACCACCATGACGGCGGCAACGGTGTTACCTGATATTGTATTGCCTGACATGGTATTGCCTGACATTGCCATGCTTGTTGCCGGCGCGGCCGGTTCAGGAATTTTGGCTGCACCGCCGGCAGTCGCGTTCGAAAACACGGTTTGTGAGGGTGTCGAAACCACGGGAATCGTCATCGGTATGGTCGTCGACAGTGAATGCGATGACGAATGCAAGGTGGAAGAATGCGGCGTTGTTCCCATCGAAACCGGTTTGGCAGACAACGTGACGACGGGCGATGTGACTCCGGCTCCCGACGATTCGGTTTGTGACGCAGTTTTGGACGCGGCTTGCGCCGGCGTGACAGGTTCGGGCGCCAAACGCCAGATCGGATTCCCTTCCTTATCGAAAAACGTCTTGTCGAGCCATCGGAAAATGTAATCGACGAGGCTTTTCGCAATCGGGATGTCGGGGTTTTTCGTGTAGCCCATCGGTTCAAAACGGGTGTGAGAGAATTTTTGCACGTACACGCTCAGCGGCACGCCGTATTGCAGGCTCATCGAAAGGGCGGTGCTGAAACAGTCCATGAGACCGCCGATCGTGCTCCCTTCTTTGGCCATGGTGATAAACATTTCGCCCGGACGGCCGTCATGATAAAGCCCGACGGTGAGATAGCCTTCGTGCCCCGAAATATTGAATTTGTGCGTGATTGATTGTCGCGTGTCGGGCAAATGTTCGCGACGCGGCCCGGAAACGGCGATGGCGTTTTTCTTCTCTTTTTTCTTCGAGGCGGCACCGTCCGAAACGGCGGCTTTGTCGGCACTTTCATCGCTGGTCGAAAGCGGCTGGGCGGTTTTTGAGCCGTCACGATAGACGGCGACCGCTTTGAGACCGAGTTCCCAACCCATCATGTAGGCATCGGCAATGTCCTGCACGGTGGCGTTCGACGGCATGTTGACCGTTTTTGAAATCGCGCCGGAAATGAACGGTTGCGCCGCGGCCATCATGCGCAAATGTGCCTGCCAGCCGATACAACGGTTGGAGCCGGGAGTCGGAAACGCGCAATCGAACACGTTGAGGTGCTCCGGCAACAGGTCCGGGGCACCGTCGATAGTCCGGTTGTCTTCGATGTATTGTAAAATGCGGTCGATTTCGTTTTTCGCATAGCCGAGCGTTTGCAGGGCAAGCGGCACCGTCTGGTTGACGATTTTGAGCATTCCGCCGCCGGCAAGCTGCTTGAATTTGACCAGGGCGATGTCCGGTTCAATGCCGGTCGTGTCGCAATCCATCATGAAACTGATCGTGCCTGTCGGGGCAAGCACCGTCGCCTGCGCGTTCCGGTAACCGTTCATTTTGCCGAGTTCGAGCACTTCGTCCCACAACTCGCGGGCCGCCGATTTGAGCGTTTTGTAGGTCGTCGCGATTTTGTTCGTCGCCCCCCAGTGCATTTCCATGACGCGGTTCATCGGCTCGCGATTTTCCTCGAAACCATCGAACGTTCCGACCGCCCCGGCCAGTTCCGCGCTGGTCCGGCACGCCGCCCCGTGCAAAAGCGACGTGACGACGCTGCAAAAACCGCGTGCCTCATCGGAATCATAAGGCAGTCCCATGCTCATCAGCAAACTGCCGAGATTCGAATACCCAAGCCCGATCGGCCTGAAATGGTGACTGCGTTCCGCGATTTTTTTAATCGGATAACTGGCCCGGTCGACCAGAATTTCCTGGGCGATGAACACAATGCGGCAGGCCGCGACAAAACGCTTGTGATCGAACGTCCCGTTTTCATTTCGGAAACGCATCAAATTGACGCTTGCCAGATTGCACGCCGAATCGTCGACGAACATGAATTCGCTGCACGGATTGGACGCATTGATGCGTCCGCTGTTGGGGCAGGTGTGCCAGCGGTTGATCGTCGTATCGTATTGCAAGCCGGGGTCGCCGCATTTCCAAGCACAGTCGGCGATTTTTCCGAACACGTCGCGGGCACGATATTCCGGGCCGCTTTTGGCCGGGTCGGTGACGAAGCGAGTCGCCCAGTTGAGGTCTTCCATGACCGCCTGCATGAAATCGTCGGTCACACGCACCGAAAGATTCGCGTTTTGATACATCACCGACGAATAAGCGTCGTCCCAATGCAAACCGTTACGAACAAGGATGCGGGCTTTTTCCTCTTCGCGTTGTTTGCAGTCAATGAATTCCATGATGTCCGGGTGCCAAATCTTGAGCGACTGCATTTTTGCGGCACGGCGGGTTTTACCACCGCTTTTGACGACGGCGGCGATCTGGTCGTACACCCGCATGAAGGAAAGCGGTCCTGACGGTTTGCCGCCGCCGGAAAGTTTTTCGCGGCATGAACGGATCGTCGAAAGATCGGTTCCCGTCCCCGAACCGAATTTGAAGAGCAACGCTTCGCTCCGGGCAAGTTCCATGATCGCTTCCATGTTATCCCCGACACTTTGAATGAAACACGCCGAAGCCTGCGGGAACTCATATGGGTTTTCCGGCTGGACCGCTTCCCCTGCCTCCTGGCTCCAGTGCCAGTTGCACCGCGTTCCGGTTATTCCGTATTGATGATACAGCCCGACATTGAACCAGACCGGCGAGTTGAACGCCACGCACTGATGCAAACAGAGCCATGTCAGGTCGCGATAAAAATTTTCGCCGTCTTCCTCGCTGGAAAAGTAACCGTCTTCGATCCCCCAATCGGCGATGGTTCGCGAAATACGATGGATCACCTGCCGGACGCTTTTTTCCCGTTGCGGCGTGTTCGGCTCACCGTAAAAATACTTGCTCGCAACGACGTTGGCCGCCAGTTGCGACCAGGTCCCCGGAAATTCGCAATCGGTCTGCTCGAAAATCAGTTCGCCGTTGTCCCCCTTGATGGCGGCGGTTCTTTTCGACCATTCCACGGTGTCGAACGGATCGGCAATATTCGCCGGACAAAATTTCGGAACAATATCGATTCCACGCGGGTTGCGGTTGCTTTTTTGGATCATCGTCCTGGCTCCCTTGACATGATTCCCATTTCCATTGTTACCGTGATGGCCGCGACCGTGGTTCGGACTGACATGTGTCGGATGGCCGGCTTCATGATGGGATTGTTCCGTCTCAATTTCTTCGGAAAAAACACGTTTATTGGAATATTGGGTTTGTTCATGAGGCATAATGGTACGATCCTTGTTTTGTTGAGGCTCCGTTGTTTTTTCACAAAACATACAATGAGACAGAGTTAATGGGGGATGATGAAAAACGGACAAATGGCTGACTGCCAATCACTGACAACTTCATAAAAACCAACACATTCCTTCTGTCATGCCGCCTGAAACCGGCATGTCAGGAAGGTGAACGAATGAAATGACATCATCAAGACGTGTACAAATTTATGGCATTCAAATTTGCAGGTTTCAAAAAATGCCTTGAGAAACCTTTCCTTTCCTCCAGGGAGCGAAAAAAGTTTTATGGCCGGCAATACCTGGCAGACGATTGGGAAAGAGTTGCATTTTTGTGAATTCCTTTCATCGTTTTCGCTTCAAAATGGAAAGCAAAAACATCACTGCAATCATATCATAAATACTAGATATTGTGTCTCACATATCATTACAATACTATATCTAGTGGAAACATGGTAGGGTATCATATCATCAAAACATCCTGAGTCAATCTTTTTTTAAAAAAACTCCGAACCTGTCCGCTGGAAAGACGTTGGAGAAAGGGGGCGTTTTGCGAAATCCATCGCGGGATTGGGAAGAGCAAAACGTATCCTTTTGTTTAGCAAGCAGTTTGGAGATATTTACCACTGTGGCGAAGTGACAAAAAACAGATTAATGTGCATATTTAAACACCATTTTTCCTGAAATTTTTATTTTCAATGAGAAAAATGAAGTCATCCAGATAAAACAAATAGAATAGAGTCGCCGAGCCTGCTTGAGCATTAACACAAACACGGATCCGGGAAGTTGCGTTTCGCTTCACTTCCGGCTCTTTGCCTAATATTGGCCGAATTCACGACCGGCGTCGGTCATCGCTTTGAGGTTTTCGATTTTCGTGTCGTTCTGCATGATGGCACTGGCGTCGAGAATGTAACCGCCGTCGCGTCCGACACCCTGGATCACTTTTTTGACGCATTCGCGGACTTCGGCGGGCGTTCCAAAAGCGAGCAAATCGTTCGGGATTCCGCCGCTGATGCAGAATTTGTGCCCGACTGCGCGATGCACTTCGAAAATGTCACCGCGATCGACATGGTACACAATGCTCTGGTCAGGGAGTTCGGCGATGTGTTTCAGGTTCGGATTCCATTCCCCTTCGGCATAAAAGAGCGTTTGAATCCCTTCTTTCCAAAGTTCGCAAATGATGTGTTTGAGCGACGGCCAGAAAAATTTTTCGAATTGCGGCGGCGACAGAAACGGCACGCACCCCCGGTGCAGCCACAGCCCGACCGGCAGGGTTTTCGATGGGTCGGACGTTCGTTTCGCCATGTAAAGCAGATGCGGCGTCAACGCTTCGATCAGTTTGAGCACTTTATCCGGTTTGCTGAAGATGTCCATCACCAGCGAACGGTAGCCGCGAAACTTGTCGGCGATGATGTCGAACGGTGCTTTGAGGATTCCGCAAATGGCGCACGGCATCCCCGCTTCGTTGGTCATGCGGGCGATGTGCGGGCCGTAATCGGCAAAGTAACGTTTCATGGCCATCGCCCCGCCGATGCCAGTCAGCAGGCTTTCATACGTGGTCGGCTCGCCGGGGGCTTGCAAACGACGGTTCGTTCGCGGCAGCCACACATTGACCAGAAAACCGACCGGGTCTTCGATCATCCGGTCATATTCGTTATCCCGCAGAAACGCTTCGTTGTCGGGGGGTTCGCGATATTGAAAACCGGTCGAGCCGGGAACGTCGAGACCCGGAATCGCGTAATATTTCGTGCCGAGCAGATGAGACAATCCCGTCCAGACGTAAACCATGTTCGGTACGGTGGCGTCCCAGTCGAAATCCATCGCACACTTCAAAATCGCTTCAAACGCACAACGATAATCGTGCGTCACCTGTTGACACGTCATGCCGGCATAAGTTGCCGTCACTTCGGCGGCAAACGGACGAATCGGCACCATGTCGGGCTTGCCGTTCCGCATGGCTGTGGAATATCGTTTGAGTCGTTGCTGGAAAAGCTCAAGTTTGTTCGTCATGGGAAATCATCTCCGTTTTGATTCGGGGGATATGTTGGTAATAGTCACAAAAGGCAAATCGCCCAAATCATTATAACGAAGTCACCCGATCATTTCAAACGGATACAAAAATTGACGGCAAATTTGACGCATGCGGCTGACAAACGCACATCTTTCACGGTTTGCCGCTATTCTCGGAAATGCCGTTGCCGCCATGCGACCATCGGATATATTTGCCGTGACCGGTTGCTCCGCCGCCGATGACGGGCGTGATTTTCCCTTCACCGTTTTCCACTTCGATACGGAAAAAGCCCTGTGTT